>ERZ779852.8-NODE-8-length-224158-cov-8.861836_pt1 | contig 224158 bp, 169 predicted proteins | sample MGYA00511559_ERZ779852 | MGnify/ENA primary metagenome ERZ779852 (study PRJEB29588, sample SAMEA2157977) | human gut metagenome | biome: human gut; feature: human-associated habitat; material: faeces | place: Denmark | collected 2008/2010 ...
CCCATTTTAATCTTTTAATTGTTAAAACGGTGTAAAGTAATTCTGTATTAAGACAGATGCAGGCTCATCGTACTACTCGATGACAGGAGATCCTGCAGGGAGTGCGGCGTTACAAAGCACACGCATTTCCTGCACAATATTCATCACTGGGTTTTCCTTCATATTCGAGATGACGTTGAAGCCAGCGCACGGCATAGGCACAGGTTGCCACAATCTGATAGCCTTGTCCGCGGGCATAGTCATAAGCTTCCTTCACCAAAGCTGAAGCAATTCCTTTCCCTTCAAGCGGAGCAGGAACAATGGTATGACGGATGTCGAAGGCCCCGTTTTCAATCCGATAAGCGACATGAGCCGTTTCGTCCTGTATAGTCAGAATGAAACGCTGTTTTTCCGGTTCATGAATGATGTTCAGGTTTTCCATATTCTTTACGTTTTTAATGCAAACAGATTCTCTTTATTAACACACGAAAGTTGCTTTCGGTTCGATCTTTCCCCTCAAAAAAAAGACACCGGCAGTACACGAGTGTATGCCGGTGCCGAAACCTTTACTCAAAAAGATTTTATTGCTGTGCTTCACCTTGTTCGTTATAAACCACCGTAACTTCGTTTCCTGCCTGGTCAGTCAGTACAACCTTATAAGTTTTTCCGGCTTCGGTTTCTTCCACAAATGCTTCCTTGACGGTTGCTTCTGCATAGTCCTTCTTGAGAGCATCCTGAACAGCCTGCGGAAGTTCCTTGACATCAATCGTCTTGTATTCGTTCACCTGTGCTACAACTTCAGTTCCTGTATTTTCGTTTTCTGCAAATGCGAAACTTGTTCCTGCTCCCATTACCAATGCTACTGCTAAAAATAACTTTTTCATATCACTTAGTTTTTAAAAGTTAGACATAATGTTTTACGATAACTGTAATCCAACATCCGTGCCAGAGACAGGCCGTTCACCCAATTGACTGATTTTCAGCACAGGCTTGAATTTGTTGTTTTCCCCTTCATGGAAAAGTGTGTAATTAATCCTCATCCGAATGTAGAAGGCTTACACAAATCCACATTGTATAACAAACCTAAATAATTGATTAATAATTGTTTAAATCAGCAGAAAAAGAAGTCCCTGCATATCCGTCCGGACTTGCAGGGACACGATTTAGATATAATTAAAGAGAGAACAGGACTTAATATCCGCCTCCGAGAGCATGATACAGATTGATAACCCCCTGAATCTCATCGAAGCGATCGGCAGCAACATTCAGTTCCGCCTGAAGCAGAGACTGACGGGCCGTAAGCACCTCCAGATAATTCTGCGAACTGTGTTGCATCAGCAGTTCCGAACTGCGGAGAGCAGAACGGAGAGAAGCCGTCTGTTGTTCGTCCAGCAGAATCCGCTGACGGGCTGTTTGCCATTGCACCAGTGCATCATTGACTTCTGCTCCGGCATTGAGCAGACTCTGACGGAAGGTGAGCAATGCTTCTTCCTGCTGGGCTTTGGCTATTTTCAGATTGGCAATGTTCTTGCCGCGGTTGAAGAGGGGTTGCACCAATGATCCCACTGCCGAAAGCAGCCACTGGCCGGGATTGGTAATGGCAGCTCCCGCAGCATTGGTCCATCCGGCCGAACCGCTCAGCGTAATGCCGGGATAGAAGGCGGAGCGTGCGGAATTGGTTGCATAATAGGCTACGGCCAGCTGGGCTTCGCATTGGCGTACATCGGGCCGGCGGCTGAGGAGCTGCAAGGGGACTCCGGTGGAAAGGGAATCGGGAAACTCCTGCTTCTCCAGGGTTGAACGGCCGATTTCCTGCGGTGACATGCCCAGCAGGGTGGAAAGGGAATTCTCCGTTTCATTAATCTGACGTTCGAGTGAAAGTACGGAAGCATCCACCGAAAGTTTGCCGGCTTCGGTCTGCGCCACAGCCATCTCTGTGGTCTGCCCTGCCCGCTTCAAAGCTTTCATGGTGCGTACACTTTCAGTCCACGTATCGGCCGTACGGCGGGTGATGTCCAGCTGCCGGTCAAGCATCAGCAGGGTATAATAACTGTTGGCGATGGTAGCCACCAGCTGGGTCTGTACCGCCTGACGATAGGCCTCACTCTGTTCGAGGGCAGCCTGTGCCCCGCGTTTGGAGTTAAGCAGCTTGCCGAAAAGATCAATCTCCCAGTCGGCAGCCACAGCCAGGTTATAAGTCTTCGACGGTTTGCTGCCGTCGACACTGGTAAGTGTTCCCTGCGGTGTGAACGAAACCGAAGGCAGATACGAGAGACGTGAAGTCATAAGCTGAGCCTCGGCCTCTTTCACCTTGAGTCGGGCTATACCGAGATCTGTGTTGTTCGCAAGGCCCGTTTCGATCAACATTTGCAGTTGCGGGTCGGTGAAAAGTTCTTTCCACGAAAGCGAAGCCAGCGAAACCGTATCAGCTCCGGCTACCGGTTCACGGTAGAGACTGTCGGAAACGACAACCGATTCCGGGCGTTCATAAGCCCGGTAAATATGGCAGCCGCTCAGGGGAAAGGCGAACAGAATGGCAATAACTATCTTTTTATTCATGTACGTAATTCGTTGAGGTTATTTCTTTTCAATCTTGGGAAGCTGGCGCTCAGGCATCAGCTTTTCCTGCAAATACTGGAACACCATGAACAGCGGCGGAACGATGAAGAGCAAGGCAACGGTTCCGATCAGCATACCGCCCACGGTTCCCACACCGATGGAAATATTTCCGTTGGCTCCTACTCCGCTCGAGAACATCATGGGCAACATACCGAAGATCATGGTCAGCGAAGTCATCAGAATGGGTCGCAGGCGGACCTGTGCCGCAGAAACGGCGGCCTGCATGAGAGTCATTCCGTGACGGCGGTGCTCAGTGGCATATTCAGTAAGCAGAATGGCAGTCTTCGAAAGCAGACCGATCAGCATGATCAGACCTGTCTGCAGGTAGATGTTGTTTTCCAGACCGAACATCTTCGCGAAAAGGAAGCTTCCCGCCAGTCCGAACGGAACGGAAAGAATGACGGCCATCGGCACGAACAGACTTTCATAAAGCGCACACAGGATCAGGTAAATAAAGACAACACAGATAACAAATACCAGTGTCGTGGTATTTCCCGTACCGGCTTCCTCACGTGACATACCGCCGAACTCGAATCCGTAACCGGTCGGAAGGGTCTGGGCAGCTACTTCCTGAATGGCCTGGATGGCCTGTCCGGAACTGTACCCCGTAGCGGCAGCACCGTTCACCTGGATGGCAGAGAACAGATTGAAACGGGTCAGCATTTCAGAACCGTACACACGGGTAAGTTTCAGATACTGGCTGATGGGACTCATCTCTCCGGCGTCGTTGCGCACAAAAATGCTGTTGAGCGACTCCGTGTCAAGACGAAACTCGGGCGGTGCCTGTACCATGACACGATAAAGTTTGGAGAAACGGTTCATATTCGACGCATAACTTCCGCCCACATATCCCGAAAGGGTGCTGAGTACATCGGCCGGCGATACTCCGTTGCGCTTGCAGCGCGCAGCATCTATCTCAACCAGATACTGGGGGAATTTCGTATCAAAGGAAGTGGTGGCCCGTCCGATTTCCGGACGCTTGTTGAGTTCATCGATAAACTGACGGGTATATTTCAGCAGATCTTCCGTCGTACCGCCCTTCTGGTCCTGCACGTAAACCTCAAAACCGCTGTTCACACCGTAACCGGGAATCATCGGACGGGTAAACGGCATGATGTCGGCACTGGAGATGAAGGCCGTACGACGTCTGATTTCTTCCATGACGGCATCAATGGCATCTTCCTTGTCCGGACGTTCGCTCCAGTCTTTCAGACGGATGGTAAACATACCGTTGCAGGCTCCCTGACCGCTCAGCATGGAGTTTCCGGTGGTATTCGACTGAATATCAACCTGCGGAATGGTACGCAGACAGCTGTCCACCTGCACCATCACTTTGCGGGTTTCCTGCACACTGTTGCCCGGAGAAGTACGCACGTCGATAAATACCGTACCCATATCTTCATTCGGCACCAGACCTGTCTTGGTGGTCATCATCAGCAGGGCAAATCCTCCGCATGCCACAACGAGCAGGGCTCCAGCCAGCCACCGGCGTTTAAGCATGAACACCACACCTACTTTATATTTCATCACCAGGCGGTGGAAAGCCGTATCAAAAGCAATATGAAAACGGGAAGAGAAACTCAGTTTGCCGCCATCTTCCGCTGTCTGGTGGGGAGTCATGATAAGAGCACAGAGCGCCGGACTCAACGTCAGCGCATTCAACAGAGATATGGCAACGGCAGCAGCCATTGTCAGACCGAACTGGGTATAGAATGTTCCGGTCGTACCGCCGATAAAGCTGACAGGAATAAATACGGCCATGAACACAAAGGTGGTAGTCACCAGAGCCGAGGTGATGCCGTCCATCGCATCGATGGTCGCCAGATAAGAGGACTTGTATCCCTCATCAAACTTGGCCTGCACGGCCTCGACCACCACTATGGCATCATCCACCACCGTACCGATGACCAGTACCAGCGCGAAGAGAGTCAGCATGTTCAGACTGAAGCCCACCAGAGACAGGAAGGCGAATGTACCCACCAGAGAAACAATGATGGACAAAGCCGGAATGAATGTAGACCGGAGACTCTGAAGGAAAATATAAACCACAAGCACCACCAGAATAATGGCTTCAACCAATGTCTTGATCACACTCTTGATAGAAGCATCCAGGAAGTCCTTCGTACTCATCAGGTCGACAATCTTGATGCCTTTGGGCAATGTCTTTGATATTTCGGCCACGGTACGGTCAATCTCCTCAATGATCTCGTTGGCGTTTGAGCCCGATGTCTGGGCAATCATGATATTACATCCGGGATGTCCGTTCACCTCACCGATGTAGTCATAGGCCCGGGTTCCCAGTTCAATGGTAGCCACATCTTTCAGTCTCAGCACTTCGCCGTCGGGAAGAGACTTGATGACCATATTTTCATAATCTACTTCATTCTCATACCGGCCGCGATACTTCAGCACATACTGGAATGTATTGCTTGACTCGGCTCCCAGTGTACCTGTTGCCGCTTCCACGTTCTGCTCATCGAGCACGGTCGAAATGTCCGAAGGCACCAGATTGTATTTCTGCATCTTGCCGGGATCAAGCCAGATACGCATGGAGTATTCATAACCAAACACATTAACCTCACCGACTCCGGCAATACGGGACAGGCGCGGCTCGATGTTGATCTTCATATAGTTGGTCAGAAAAGCCTCATCAAACGAGTCATCCGGACTGTATACGGCCAGCTGCTTGATGTTACTTGTCTGGCGCTTGCGTACGGTGATACCGCTTTTCGTTACCTCGGCAGGCAGCAAACCTTCTGCCGTGGCAATACGGTTCTGCACATTGACGGTGGCCATATCCGGATCCGTCCCCTGACGGAAATAAACGGTTATCTTGGCTGAACCATTGTTGGAAGCCGTAGAAGTCATATACATCATATTTTCCACACCATTCAGGGCTTCTTCCAACGGAACGACCACACTCTTCAGTACCGTTTCCGCATTTGCACCGGTATAAGTGGCCGACACACTGACCGTAGGCGGTGCGATTTCCGGAAACTGTTCAATAGGCAGCTGCGACAGGCCGATGAATCCCAGTATCAGAATCAGGACGGAAATCACACCGGCCAGAATGGGACGATCGATAAATGTTCTTATCTTCATGGCTCAGTTATTTTTCAGGTTCAGCACTTGGAGTGACATTGACAACAGTACCTTCACGCATCAGTCCGGCGCCTTCCGAGATAATGACATCGCCTGTCTGCAGTCCGGAAAGCACAATGTAGGTCTGTCCGTCATTATATTTATAGACAGTAAGGGGAGCGGACTGGGTCTTTCCGTCTACCACCTTCCAGGTAAACACACGGTTCTGCAGTTCGTATGTAGCACTCTGCGGAATGACAATGCAGTCTTTATATTCGGTCGGAATGGAAACGGTTCCGCTTCCTCCGTTACGCAGCAGATGACCTTCATTGGGGAAAACAGCCCGCAAAGTCACACCGCCGGTACCTTCATCCACCGTTCCGCTGATGGCATCAATCCGTCCTGCTTTCGGATATTCCTTGCCGTTACTCAGTTTCAGTCCTACAGCCGGCATCTTGCGGCAGGCATCTTCCAGCGAACCATACTCCTGAATAAGATCCAGCATCTGGCTTTCTGCCATGGAAAAATAGGCATAGATCTCTGCATCATCCGAAACGGTTACAAGCGGTTCGGCAATGCTGCTGTTCACCAGCGCACCGACACGGTAGGGAATCATACTGGCAACTCCGTCCACAGGACTCTTTACTTCGGTATAGGAAAGATTGTTGCGTGCATTGGTTTCTTCGGCCTTAGCCTGTGCCAGGGCAGCTTCGGCTTCGAGCAACTGATTGCGCGCTGTCTGACGGTCGAAGTCGGAAACGACCTTTTCTTTATAAAGTTCTTCCTTACTGCTGGCCGTCAGCCGTGCTGTCTGGAGTTTCGCTTCGGCACTCTTCACATTGGCCAGTGCAGTTTCCAGGGCGGCACGATAAGGTACCTGGTCAATAATAAACAGCACCTGTCCGCGACGTACGGCATCGCCTTCGTTGATCCGGATATCCGTAATGACACCGCTCACCTGGGGACGAACTTCTACGGACTGACGTCCTCGTAAGGTAGCGGGATAAACTGACTGTAAAGTCTGACTGCCCGTGGTTACGGTCAGAGTTTTGTACTTTTCGCCGGGCATTTCCTGCTTGCTGCCACCACACGAGGTAAGCAGCGACAGGCAGCACAGCACGAGATAAATACTTGCTTTCTTGTTCATAATTTATGAGATGTTTTGAATGATATACATACCTGATGCCATACAAACTTACATAGAAGCATACGAAAAACAGAACATGTGGTGACGAACCGGACAGATGTGGTGACGAACAGCAGGGATGGCCCCTCCGTTTCCCCGATAAAATATTTTATCTTTGCAGAAAGAATACAGACCAATATGAAAAATCATCCCATTGCTCTCTATATCGACCTGCTGTTTTGTCTGGTCATCATGCCGCTGGCCATCCGTCTGCTTCCGGTAGACCGCTGGATTGCGACCAACACTGCATTCCTCCTGACACTGGTAGCTTATGTATATGCGCTTTATTTTGTCTATCGTCTGGCTCGCCTGCCAAAGCTTTTCATGCAAAAGAAATATCTGCAGATCGTCTTGCTGCTGGGCATACTGGCCGGAGTTACCGAGTTGCTCACTTACTTTCCGATGCCTGCCGAACGCATCACTGACAATATACGGCAAGTGGAAGCCCGGATGCATATACGCACACAGACTATCTGGTTCTTCTTTCTTATCGTGACAGGGTTCTCACTGGCCATCGAACTTACCTTCGAACTGTTCAGGCAGATCCTTTCCCGACAGGAAGTCGAAGCAGAAAAGAACAAGGCCGAGCTGGCTCTCTACAAAGCACAGATCAATCCGCATTTTCTGTTCAACACGCTCAATACACTTTACGCTCTTGTGCTTTCCGGATCAGACAAGACGGAATCTGCTTTTGTCAAGTTCTCCGGTATCCTGCGTTACATGTACTCACAAAGCAGCTCGGAATTCATTCCGGCCGAACAGGAAGTGGACTACATCCGTCAATATGTTGACCTGCAAAAGCTGCGTCTGAATCATCACACTCAGGTGGAACTGACTACGGAAATCAGCAACGGGCAGGTACCGATTCCTCCCATGATCCTGATTACTTTCGTTGAAAATGCCTTTAAATATGGTTCTTCAGCTGACACAGACTGCACCATCCGTCTCCTGATTCAGGCAGACGAAAAGCTCTTCCTGTTTCAAACGGAAAATGCCATCATGAACATACCCAAAGAGAAAGGACATGGAATCGGAATAGCCAACTGCCGCAAACGGCTGGAATTACTCTATCCCGGCCGTTATACCTTACAGACAGATGAGGCAGACGGGATTTATCGGGTAAAGCTGGAAATCAGAATAAAAGAGGAATAAGTTTAAAAAAACTTGTGTTATGAACCGGACATTAAAATGTATAGCCATAGACGATGAACCGATGGCTTTGCTGGTCATCGAGCAATTCTGCCGACGAAAAGGCGGACTGGAAATCACCACTTTCAGCGAACCGTATATTGGACTGGAAGCGATCTGCCAGTCTAAACCGGACCTTGTTTTTCTCGATATTCAGATGAGCAGCATCAGCGGACTGAGAATTGCAGAGATTCTTCCCAAAGAATGTTGTTTTATTTTCACAACCGCCTATGCGGAATATGCCCTCGAAGGCTTCAACCTGGACGCGGTTGATTTCCTTCACAAGCCTTTCGCCTATGAACGTTTTGAAACAGCAGTCGAGAAAGCATTGCGCCGCATAGAATCCCGACGTACCGAAAATCCGGAGTGCCTGGTGGTGAAACAGGAGTACACAAACGTCAGCATCCCGCTGAAAGACATTCTCTACATCGAGGCACTGGGAAACTATGTAAAGATAGTCCGCTGTTCAGGCGGGCATGTCCTGACCCGGACCAATCTGAAAAGCCTTACGGATCTGTTGCCGGAAGGAGCTTTCCTGCGCATTCACCGATCGTATGTTATCCCCAGATCGGCCGTAATATCCTTTTCCCGCACACGGGTAATCCTCAAAGGTTATGAAGAAGGTATTCCCGTCGGGGCACAGTATGCCGGGCAAGTTATGGAGATGCTGTCACAATGAGAGTGGGATATCCGGCAAGGCCAGGAAGTAAAAATTAAAGAACAGGTTCAGACCTCGGGAAGAATAAGTTTCAGTTCTTTGCTGTAACTTCTTCCGATTGGAATCCGGATTCCCCCATACAACGTAATCTCCTTGCTGGTATGGCTGGCTATCCGGTGAACCGGAACCAGAAAAGACTTGTGTACCCGGGTGAATTTCCCTTCCGGCAGAAGTTCCTGTATATTTTTCATGCTGGTCTGCGACATGATGCATTGCCGTTCCGGCAAATAAATCCGGACATAATTATCCATCGATTCGATGTAAAGGATATCCTTCAGCTTGACATTGGTACTTTTATATCCGACCTTCAGAGTTATGCTTTCTTCCGTAAAAACGGGACTGGCGGACAATTGCTGCAAGGCATGGAGTTCGAAAGCTTTCTGAACCGCTTTCTCAAATCTGCCATATGAAAAAGGTTTATGCAGAAAATCCACAGCATTCAGGTCAAAACCATCAAGGGCATATTCCGCATAGGCCGTTGTAAAGATCAACAGCGTACCTTGCGGAAGGTCACGGGCAAGCTCCACTCCGTTCACATCTCCCATTTCAATATCCAGAAAAAGCAGATCCGGCTTCATCTTCCTGACACGATCCATGCCGGATATCGGATTGTTGAATGTGGTCAGTTCTATATTCCCATAACGTTGGCAGAAGCTGGAAAGGATCTCCAGCGCCATAGGTTCATCATCAATGGCAATACATTTCATGTTCTATCACTTTAAGTCAAGGCTAAGGGTAACGACATATTCCTCTCCCTCTACCCCTGTCATTAAGGTATACCGGCCAGGATAAAGCAGATCAAGTCGTTTCCTGCAATTCTCAATACCTATTCCTTTAGATGAATTTGAACGATGATGGTTTAATAAAGGGTTGCGTGTAGAAAACAATAATTCTCCCTTTTCCATACGAATATCCACGAATGCTTCTCCTGCATGCTGAGAAGACACCCCATGCTTGAACACATTTTCAACGAAAGTAATCAGGATCATCGGAACAATTCCCATCTGGTCTGTTTCATCATGATGGTACGAGAAATGTATCTGGAAATCCCGCGGTATCCGATATTCCTGGAGTCCGATATACTGACGGATATAATCCACTTCCGTGCATACCGGTATCTTGTCTTTCGTATTGTTGGCATACATATATTTCATTAAACCGATGAACTGGGTAAAGGCATCTTCCACCTGAGCCGAACCAGTCAACACCATGGCATAAAGTGTATTCAGACTGTTAAACAGGAAATGGGGATTGATCTGTGCCTTATAAAGGGCCAGTTCTGCCTTTTTCCTTTCAAACTCCACTGCCTGACGCTCCATGATCTGATGATACAATTGGGTCAACAGACCGACTGCCATGCTGAACGTCATGACCACAATATACAGGAACCATACTGCCTGCTGCTGAAGCTTGATCTTGGGAACCGGCTGACGGAAACGGGAAGAATGCATCCGGTGAAATGGTATTTCCATCTGATAACGGGTAATGAAATAAGTCCCAGCTAAAGTGAGCAGAATCAGAACCAGGGCAACCAGGAAGCGCCGGTTTCCGATGAAGAGCAAAGGCATGGTCAGTCGCCTGTTCAGTATATACACAATATAGAGCCACGATACCAGCAAATAAACAAAAAGAGAATCATTCACCAGCCAGCGTTCTATAGGAAGCAAAGTGATCATAGCCGGCAGTAATACCAGACAGAACACCAGATCAATGTAAAAGGGAAGTTTCTTGATTTGCCACATAACTTTTTCGTTTTCTGCAAAAATACTAGTTTTCTTCAGCCTGCAAAAATAACCAGAATGTCATTTACCATCAGATCTGTGTCGTTTACCCCTACTTTTCATACAGCCCGAATTTTGTTAAAAAGAGTATGTTAATTTTGCTCGCAGAACAAATAAAAAAACACAGATTATGGCAAAAATTATTCTCATACTGGTTAGTTGGGTACTTCCACTGGCCCTGATAGCACAAAGCCTTTCGGGAACAGTAACAGACAAAAGTACAAAAGAAAGTCTGATCTCGGCGACAGTGCAACTGATTTCTTCTGAAGGAAAATCCAGTTACACATCGACAGATCTGAATGGGTTCTTCCAGTTTAAAAAGCTTCAGCCTGGAACTTATACGCTCCAGATAACATATGTAGGCTACAAAGCTTATAAAGAAAAACTGGATCTTTCCACAAAACAGCAAAGACAGGTAAAAATAGAAATGAGCGAAGATGCCCGGTTACTGGGAGAAGTATCCGTACAGGGTCGTGCAACCCGTGCCGAACAGAAAGGTGACAGTCTGATGTACAATGCTGAAGCTTTCCAGGTGATGATGGGAAGTTCAGCAGAGGACTTGCTGGCCAAAATGCCGGGTATCGTAGTGGAAGGCGGTACGATTCAGGCACAGGGAGAACAAGTACAGAAAGTCCTGGTGGACGGAAAGGAATTCTTTGATGGTGATGTAAATCTGGCCATCAAAAACCTGCCGTCGGATGTTATTGCCAGCATTGAAATTTTTGACAAGAAAAGTGAACAGGCCGAATTCACCGGATTTGATGACGGAGAAGAAGTCAAAACAATTAACATCGTAACGAAAAGTGGCTTTCGTCAAGGCACTTTCGGTGAAGTATCCGGAGGATATGGAACCGATGACCGCTACAAGGTCAACGGAAATATAAACTTCTTCAACGATGACCGGCGTATTTCTATATTAGGAATGTCCAACAACGTCAACCAGCAAAACTTCTCCCAGGAAGACCTGGCAGGAGTCATGTCTGCCGGAAACAGCGGAAAAGGACGTGGCGGACGTGGAGGTGGAAAAGCCGGAAGCCCGGGTGGAAACAATGCTTCTAATTTTATGGTAGGAAGCCTGGGAGGTGTAACTTCTGCCAATGGACTCGGATTAAATTACGTTGATCAATGGGGAAAGAAACTGAAAGTGACCGGAAGCTATTTCTTCAACCAGTCGGATAACCTGACTCAGCAACAGACCGACAGAGAGTATTTTGAATCCGTTTTACCCGGAATGACTTATAACGAATATCAGGAAAATTCCATGAAGAACTGGAATCATCGTTTCAATATGAAACTGGATTATCAGATGACAGAACGAACTTCCCTGCAGTTCCGCCCTACACTGAGTTTTCAGAACAATGACACTTACGGACTGTTGCAAGGACAGAATCTGGTGAACGGAATAACAGACAATGAAACTGAAACCTCTTCTTTCGGGAAAAACAATGCTTACAATGTGGGAGCCGATCTGATGCTTCGGCACCGCTTTCTGAAAGAAGGACGTACGCTATCGCTGATGCTGAGCGGAAAGATGAGCAACACGGATGGAGATACCTATACAGATTACCTGAATACACTCTATGGTTTAGAAGTTTCTCCTGCAACAGAAAGCTACAGCCAATGGAAACAGACTTTAAACCAACAATATAGTCTGCGTTCCAATCTGAACTACACAGAGAAGCTGACCGACAATCTGCAACTGCAACTTGGATATAAAATGAGTTACACAGATTCAGAGAACGACAAAAAAACATATAATCACTCTGCTGTGACCGATCTTTATGACCAGTTGGATGAAAGCCTTTCCAATGAGTATCAGTCGGGATATCTGACCCAGGCAGGAAATGTAGGACTCCGTTATCGCGCCGGCAAACTGAGTGCCATGCTGGGAGTCGATGCCCAGTGGGCGAACCTGAAAGGAGACTTGGTTTATCCTCAACCTGATGAACTGTCGCACAAATATTTCTCCCTTCTTCCTTCGTTCACATTGCGTTATTCAGTGGATCGGAACAACTCTTTCCAGCTCCGTTATCGCAGCAAGTCATCTTCTCCTTCTGTCACCAACCTGCAGAATGTCATAGATAATTCCAATCCGTTGTTCCTTTCAACCGGTAATCCCAACCTTGACCAGCAAGTGTCGCACACAGCCAATCTGCGCTACTTACGCACAACAAAGTCCGGACAAACTTTCATTGCCATGGTAGGAGCTACCATCCAGCAAGATTACGTGGCCGACAGCACTTTTGTTGCCAAAGAGGACATTGCCTTGTCACCTACGGTTACTCTGAATAAAGGTTCTCAGTTTACCCGCCCGGTGAATCTGGATGGTTACTACAGTCTGCAATCCATGCTGACTTACGGTTTTCCGGTAGACTTTATCCGGAGCAACATCAACCTCAGCCTGTCAGCCAACTATGCAAACGTTCCTACCATCTTCGATGGAATAGAAAGCCGTACACGTGAACTGAACCTGATCCCGAAAATCATTATCGGAAGTAATATCAGTAAGAATCTTGATTTCACAGCTTCTTATTCTGCCGGAATCAACAAAATGTTCAGTTCGCTGGACAATACTGCCGGGAGTGATTATGTAACGCATACAGCAGCAGCCAAACTGGGCTGGACTTTCTTTTGGGGACTTACTTTCAGAAGTACATTCAATTACATTGGTTATACCGGACTGGATACCGGAACCGAGGACTATTTCCTATGGAACCTGTCGCTCGGAAAGAAGTTCCTGAAGAATAATGCCGCTGAAATCAGAATAGAAGCCTTCGACGTACTGAAACAAAATCAGGCCTTTACACATCGTACAGGCAGCAACTATTATGATTACGTAAGCAGCAATGTGTTACAGCCTTATGCAATGATCAGTTTTGTATATACAATCAGATAACCTTTAAAAACAATTTGAACATGAAAAAAATTATTTTTTTAGCCCTTATGGGTATGCTGACTTTACAAAGTGTAAATGCTCAACGCAAAGGAGGAAAAGCCCGTACTCCAGAACAAATGGTGGAAAAACTTGACAAGAAACTTAATCTGACTGACGAACAGGAAAAGCAGATCACAACGCTTTATTCCGATTTTTTCAAGCAGGATTTATCACGCGAAGAACGCAAAAGTGCCATGCAGGAACTGGAAAAGAAAATAACATCCCTGCTTACAGATGAGCAGAAAGAAGCATTTGAACAAATGAAGAAAGAACGTCCACAACGTCAGAAACAATAAAAACAAACAATCAGTCAGGGAAAAATAAACCTTAAAACATTTGCACTCTCTGTTAAGCCATTTGCTCTTCTCAAAGACAAATGGCTTACTTATTTTTATTCTCTGAAAGACATCCGACATTCTGAAAATACATAACTTTGTGAACAGAATACTCGTCATTGTTCCAGAAACCAAAACCAATCCGTTCAAACATCATGACAGATACCACAAACCTTTATGCAGAGAATAATCTTTTGTTAGGTGCCATCGCCGGCGACCTGATAGGCTCTTATTATGAGTTTCGCCCGACAAAAGACTTAAACTTTCCTTTGTTTCATCCTGAATCACGCTTCACGGATGATACCGTCATGACCATGGCCACAGCCCAATGGATATTGACTCAAGACAATCTCCCATCCCTCATGCAGGAATATGGCAACCGGTATCCCGATGCCGGCTATGGAAGAGGCTTTCAGAAATGGCTGACAAGCAAGAATCCCCGCCCCTACAACAGCTTCGGGAATGGTTCAGCCATGCGTATCAGTCCTGTCGGATGGGCTTTCCCCTCTTTGGAAGAAACGCTACGGGCAGCCAGCGAAAATGCCAGTGTCTCCCATAATCATCCCGAAGGCATCAAAGGGGCACAGGCCACTGCCGCCTGCATCTTTCTGGCGCGTACCGGACATTCCAAAGAACAAATTAAGAAGTATATAGAAGAGACTTTCCACTATGACCTTCATCAAAGTTGCGGAACAATCAGAAAATACTACACTTTTGACGTCACTTGTCAGGGAAGTGTTCCTCCTTCCATCACCGCTTTTCTGGAAAGCAATGACTATGAACATGCAGTCCGCCTGGCCGTCTCTCTCGGCGGAGATGCTGATACCATGGGAGCCATTACAGGAAGTATAGCAGAAGCTTATTATCAAAAAATACCAGACTGCATCAGACAGGAAGTCATGCGCAGACTTCCTTCCGAGTTCATTGAACTGATCAGGAAATTCAGTCACCAATATTTTATTCCTTCGTTCTAAGAACAGAAAGCTCAGACCACCGTCTTGGATAAACTGACGGGCAGTTCTCTTCCGCATTTACCCGGAGATGAACTGCCCGTTATTTCAAATTCTTATTTATCAATCTTCACCAGCAAAGTCTTGCAGTCCAGCTTGCCTTTGGTATCATAAGCCTCAGACTTAACCAGACCAACACCTTTGGCATACCATTCTGTTACACGCAAAGTCTTGCTCTTCAAAACAATCTTGGTACGCATCAGATAAGAAATCTTGATACAGTCAAACTTACCGGCACGGGTATGTACCTGCTCCTCTCCCATATAAGCTGCCCCAGAAATATTCACTTCATTCTTCAGCATATTCAGGATCAGCTGGTAAGAACGGTCAGGAATTGTTTCACCTCCCTGAGCAGAATCCTTGATCGTAAAAGAATTGTCACCTTTGAATTTGCGGTCATCCAGCATCTTCATACGTGCCACTTCATCATATTTGTCGGGGTCTGAATCAGAAGCGATATAAGGACCATACATCAAATCTTCCGTACAAACCGTATTCTTGCCGTCATAACTCCAGTTGAATAAAGTATAAGACGTATTGTTTTTGGCCTTGGTGGTAACAATCTTGGCATAATAACTAGCCTTCACGGTATTTCCCTCCTGCAATATGTTCTTTACCGTCATCGTCTCGTCGGAAACACTCTGTCCCACTTCATCATAATTTACATAATGCAATTCCGTACCTTCCGTCGTACAGAAATACTGTGCATTCGCAACGTGGCAGGCCAACAGAGCTGCCACAAAAAGCATTGCTTTCTTCATCATATTACATTCCTTATTTTATGCATAAGCCCCACTTTGATACCTCGACGGGCACCCTTCGGCCCTATGCCGGTTATACTTTTGTTTTACAGGGTGCAAACTTACAAATTTCTTTTTATTAAACTGAAGTTTTCGGCATCTGTTTATCGATCTTTTCTTCCAATTATGATGCCTTCATTCTTTTTTCTGGCTATCTTTGCAAAGAAGTAACAAGAATTTGAAATCACACAGATATGGGTCTATTATCATCATTATTCGGAGGAAACAACTCCAGCAAAGATCAACAAGCCAAACAGGAAAAGAAAAACTTTGAAATCCTGAAATACGACGGCATTCGTGCCCGAAACATCGGACAACTGGCCTATGCCATCAAATGTTTTGAAGAAGCAACCGCCATCCAGGAAGAAACGGAAACACTCAGTTTGCTGGTCACTTCCTATACACAGGCTAACCGGCTGGACGATGCACGCCACACGCTGGAACGCATGATAGCACTCGACGGACAACAGGCTGACACATGGATTTCACTGGCCGGTGTCTGCTATATGCAGGAAGATTATAAAACCATGGAAGAAGCCTGCCGGAAAGCCATCGAACTGGACAGCCAGAAACCGCTGGCCTATTATTTCGCAGCCAAAGCTGCCATCGGTCTGCACAATGATTTTATGGCTATTGCCATGCTTACCAAAGCCATCCTTCTGAAAGAAGACTATACGGAGGCTTACCAGCTGAGAGCTGAAACTTTGTGGAACATGAGACAGGTCAAGGAAGCCGGTGAGGACATACAAGTCCTGCTTCGGATGAATCCCAATGACGAACAGGCCTTGTTGCTTGATGCAGAAATACAGGCTGCTACCGGCAATACGGATCAAGCCATCGGGCAGCTTCAGCAGATTCTGTCGCTCAATCCTTTCCAGGAAAAAGCCTATTTCCTGCTCGGAGAACTTTATCTCTCCCTGAAAGAGACAGAAAAGGCCATCGCCGTGTATGACGAAGCCATTGATATCAATCCCAACTTTGCCCAGGCCTATCAGGAACGGGGACGAATCAAGTTGTTGAACGGAGATAAGGAAGGTTCCGTAGCCGACATGAAGAAAGCACTGGAACTCGCTCCCGAAACTGAGGAAAAGATCAATGGTCAATACAACAACTTCACAGACAAATAACTTTCTTTTTCAATAAATTGCCATGAACAGCCTGAAAGAACAATACTGGAAATACTCCCTGATCGCCATTATCCTGGTTCTCGGACTCATCCTTTTTCTGAAACTTACTCCTTTCATGGGAGGTCTGCTCGGTGCATGTACCATTTATATCATGCTCCGCAAACAGATGTTTTATCTCACACACAAAAGACATTTCGGGAAAGGTATCTCTGCCGTATTGCTCTTGCTGGAAACAATTCTCTGCTTTCTGGTTCCACTCTCACTGGTGGCATGGCTGCTCATCCACAAGCTGCAGACTGTCAATGTAGACACCCAGGCCTTTATTCATACCATTACCCAACTGACCGACTGGGTACGGACTCAGACCAGCTATGATCTGTTCGACCAGAAAAACATCTCTTCAGTAGCTTCCATCCTGCCTTCCATCGGACAATTTCTTATGGGAGGAATCAGCAGCTTTACGGTCAATATCGGTGTACTGATCATCGTACTTTACTTCATGCTCATCGGAGGAAAACGCATGGAACAGTATATCTATGAAATCCTGCCGTTCAATGAAGAAAACAAGAAAGAAGTGCTTACCGAGATACATCTGCTGGTGCGTTCCAACGCCATAGGTATTCCTTTACTGGCTGTTATTCAAGGCATGATTGCATCATTGGGATATTATCTGTTTGATGCCCCCAGTGTTTTGCTGTTCGGATTCCTGACCTGCTTTGCAACCATTATCCCGATCGTGGGAACCGCACTGGTATGGATTCCGCTGGCTGCCTACATGGCTATCTCAGGCGACTGGCCTCATGCCCTGGGACTGGTGCTCTATTGCGGACTGATTGTAACCAACATCGATAATCTGATCCGCTTCATCCTGCAAAAGAAACTGGCCGATACCCACCCGCTGATCACCATCTTCGGAGTGTTTATCGGCCTGCCTCTATTCGGATTTATGGGTATTATTTTCGGTCCCCTGCTGCTGTCCGTCTTTCTGGTCTGTGTCAATATTTTCAAGAACCAGTATCTGCGCTGAAATCGTTACGGCTACAGCCTTGCTACAGCCTCTTCCAGCTGTTTCATCGCACGCTCCAGCGTCACTCGCGGACATGCTACATTCATGCGCATGAAGCCTTTGCCTTCTTTACCGAACATCTCTCCGTCATTGAGAGCCAGCCCGGCCTCTTCGGCAAAAAGATGATTCAGTTCCTGCTGCGACAGGTTCAGTTCCCGGCAGTCCAGCCAGACCAGATAAGAAGCCATCGGACGCATGGCATGAATACGCGGAATACGGTTTTTCAGGTAATTGTCTACATAATCAATATTGCCCTGAATGTATTCCAGGCATTGCTCCAGCCATTCAGCCCCGTATGTATAGGCCGCTTCCACGGCAGGCCAGGCAAAGACATGTCCTGCGTTCAGCTCGCCGGCTTCCAGCCAGGCATTGAAACGGGAGCGGATATCCTTATTATATATAATGGTATGAGAGGCTGCCACACCAGGCATATTGAACGTTTTGCTGGGAGCCATAAAAGTCACTGAATTGTTCCTTGCCTTCTCTGAAACCATAGCAAACGGCAGATGACGGGCAGGAGGCAAAGTGAGATCCGCATGAATCTCGTCGGAAAAGACCAGTATATTATCTTCCGCACAAATTTCAGCAACCGCTTCAAGTTCTTCACGGGTCCATACCACTCCTCCTGGATTATGAGGATTACAAAGGATCAGTACGCGCACTCCCTTCTTTTCACGGCGAAGCTGATCCAGGTTCATCCGGTAATGCCCGTCTTCCAGAATCAGCGGACATTCCACTAACTGACGGTTATTCCGCTTCACCAGCCATGCGAACGGATGATAAACCGGAGGCATAATCATTATCTTATCGCCCGGAGAAGTAAAGCAGTTGATGGCCATACCGAGCCCTGCCACAATACCGGGAACATAATTCAAATGCTCTTTCGACACATTCATGTCATACCGGGTCTTCAACCAGTTGATGACAGCCTGGTAATAACCGTCCGGTTTTTCCGTATATCCCAGAATGGGATGTTCACAACGTTTTCTGACAGCTTCCAGTATAAAAGGAGGAGTTGCAAAGTCCATATCAGCCACCCACAGCGGAATCAGATCGGTTCTTCCCCATATTTCCTGCATGCCGTCAAGCTTCACCGCATGGGTTCCCCTGCGGTCGATCACTTCATCAAAGTTATACTTAATCATATCCTTATCTCGTTAAACAATTAAACAAGTATATCTATAAAAATTACATATATCATTTCGCATCAACCTATCCCAATGCAATTATTCTTTTATTGCCAATAATCTTTGAAAGAGTTTTATGCAATATTCGCAAAAATCTCCCATATCTGCAACTAAACCGTTGATAACTTGGCTTACCAAACTCTCAAGTCGACAAAAGTAACTATCATATATATAAAAAATACAAATCATAATTTTATCCATATTCTCTAATTAATATTCTATTTTCTAATTTATCCATCACTTGTAAATTTGTAAAAATTTAACAACAAAATAAATAGTACAATGAAGAATTTATTTATCACATGGCTATTCTGTCTTCTTTGGGTTTCTTGCACAAGTTCCGTAACCCATTTAGATCTCTCCGGGCAATGGACCGTTCGTCTGGACAGTACTGATACAGGCATAAAATCTTCCTGGAGCGGAAAGCTTTATGACACTTACATCACTCTTCCCGGAACAACGGATGAAGCCTGCCTGGGAACTAAAAACACACTGCAACCGGCTTTACAAAAGCCCCAATTACTTCACCTCACACGTAAATACAGCTATATAGGTCCGGCATGGTATTCACGTGAAATCCAGATACCGGCCGAATGGAAAGGAAAAGACTGCATTCTCCATCTGGAACGTGTATTATGGGATACCCAGGTATGGGTAGACGGAAAGGAAGTGAAAGGTCACGAAGAAAGTCTGACAACGCCACATAAATATGACCTGACATCTTACCTTCATCCCGGAAAAACACAGATATTAACCATCAGAGTGGACAACCGCAAACGATATGATATATCCGCAGGAAATTTAGCGCATGCTTATACGAATGACACTCAAGTGATGTGGAACGGCATTTTAGGCGACATGTATATCGTGGCTGAAGACAAGGCCCGAATAGAGAACCTACAACTTTATCCGGATGCAGCTTCACACACCGTAAAAGCAATCATTACCCTTCAGAACTCCTCTGAAGAGACGAAACAGATCAACCTGAATCTTCAGATAAAGGGAAAAGATGATGGCAAACACTATGCCTCAGCCGAAAAACAGACACAAGCAGCCAAAGGATCTTCCATCATTGAACTGACCTGTAAACTCGGCGAAAACGCCCCATTATGGGATGAATTCAACCCCTACCTCTATCAGGCTTCCTTGGAACTGGAGTCCGATCAATCGACTTCTGTCACGACGGAGACTTTTGGCTTACGAAACATTCAACATACAGACAACCAGCTCACACTGAATGGAAAGCCGATATTTCTTCGAGGAACATTAGAGTGCTGCATATTTCCACTTACAGGAACACCGCCCACTGATGAGAAATCATGGGAAGCCCTTTATACTTCTGCCCGCGAATATGGTATGAACCACCTTCGCTTTCATTCCTGGTGTCCGCCGGAAGCTGCCTTTCATGCGGCCGACAAAATGGGATTCTACGTACAGGTAGAACTGCCTGTATGGAGTGTGACATTAGGAAAAGATTCCGCTACGGTGGAATTTCTGCGCAATGAAGCCAAACGCATCAGCAAAGAGTACGGCAACCATCCTTCATTCTGTTTCTGGAGTATCGGTAATGAACTGCAATATGACTTCACCATATTGTCTGACATGCTGCACGAAATGAAACAGGCTGATAACCGCCATCTGTATACGACCACTTCATTTACCTTTGAAAAAGGACATGGCGACCGGCCTGAAAAGGAAGACGACTTTTTCGTGACTCAATGGACTCAAAAAGGATGGGTACGGGGACAAGGTGTTTTCAATCAGGAACCGCCTTCCTTCGATAAAGACTTCCGTGCTTCTTTGGAAGGGATCAACCTTCCTTTAGTCACCCATGAAGTGGGACAATACTCTGTTTATCCGGATCTTACGGAGATTCCCAAATATACAGGTACACTCATGCCCTTGAACTTTCTGGCCATCAAAGAGGACCTAGAAAAGAAAAACTTAATCAACAAGGCTCCTCAATACCTGCAAGCTTCCGGCAAACTGGCAGCCATCTTATATAAAGAAGAAATAGAACGTGCCTTAAAGACACCGGGCATCAGCGGATTCCAACTTCTCGACTTGCATGACTTCCCCGGACAAGGAACCGCTCTGGTCGGACTGCTGAATGCGTTCTGGGAAAGCAAAGGAATCATGACCGGCCAGGAATTCCGTGAATTCTGCTCACCGGTAGTTCCATTGCTCCGGTTTCCTAAAGCCACATATACCAATAACGAAAAGTTTGAGGCACAGATAGAACTTTGCAATTATGGGAAAGAAGAATTAAAAGACAAAGTACTGTCCTGGGAGATCACAGCAAACGGGTGTTTACTGGAAAAAGGACAAACCCCCGCCCGGTCTTTCACCTTCGGACACAATGAAAATCTGGGAAAAATTTCATTTCCCTTACAGCAGATACGGAAAGCTTCGAAACTGGAAGTTCGCCTATCTCTTGACCGGACAGAATACAGCAATCACTGGAATGTATGGGTCTATCCGGAAAATCCGGAGATTCAATGGGGAGAAGTAAAATACACCCGCAACTACGAAGAAGCTCTAGCCTGGTTGGACGAAGGAAAGAAAGTCCTGTTTAATCCCGACTGGCGCACGATAAAAGGTATAGAAGGCAAATTTGTACCTGTATTCTGGAGCCCGGTACATTTTCCCAATCAGGCAGGAAGTATGGGAATCCTCTGCGATCCGGCTCATCCGGCACTGGCAGACTTCCCGACAGACATGCACTCCGACTGGCAATGGTGGGATCTGAATATCAATTCTACAACCTTAGTTGCCGACAGTTTGCAAGGCGGGAAAGCAATTGTTGAAATGGTAGATAATTTTGTCCGTAACCGCCGTCTGGCCTCCCTGTATGAAGGACAGATAAAGAAAGGGAAATTAATACTGGCCACATTTGACCTGCAGAACGATCTTGACAAGCGCCCGGTCGCCCGTCAGATGCTTTCGTCCATATTAAATTATATGAACAGTAGCTCTTTCAGTCCGGATCCGTTAAGTGGGTTTGAGACCCTGAAAAACGTGTTTGAAGCTGCCGTCAATCAGAAACAGTCTGCAAAGAGTATTTACTGACAAACTGCCTGATTCGGGTGATAAAAGAATCCACCGGCAAGGAAAGACATAAAAAAATCAAGAAAAAATTTCATGAAAGGCTTGTTTTTTCAAGAAAAGTATTACTTTTGCATCCGTAATGATAACAAAATAACAAATTTATATATGAAAAATTTTGCGACATACTTCTTCTTTTTCTTTTATTACTTTTACTTTAGCAATGAAGTGAAGCGGGAGTTCGCATATGTATATAAACGATAAAACAAACCAGAAATCATGATATAACGAATCCCGCTTCGATGAGAATGCGGGATTTTTTTTTTAGATAAAACAAACAGAATGAAAAGAATTGCAATACAAGGAGTACCGGGCTCATACCACGACATAGCAGCCCACAAATATTTCAAGAACGAGGAGATCGAACTGATTTGCTGCAATACCTTCGAAGAAGTGTTTCAGACACTGAAGAAAGACAGCAGCGTAATCGGCCTGGTTGCTATTGAGAACACCATTGCGGGAAGTCTTCTCCATAATTACGAACTGCTGCGCGAAAGCGGGACAACCATCATCGGTGAACACAAATTGCGTATCAGCCACAGTATCATGTGCATGCCCGAAGACGACTGGAGTTCACTGACTGAAGTCAACTCGCATCCGGTAGCGCTGGCTCAGTGCCGGGACTTCCTGCAACATCATCCTGAGCTGAAAGTGGTGGAAACCGACGACACCGCCGGAAGTGCCCGGAATATCAAGGAGAAAAACCTGAAAGGACACGCAGCCATCTGTTCAAAATATGCCGCAGAACTCTACGGAATGAAGATACTGCAGGAAGGCATAGAAACCAACAAACACAACTTCACCCGCTTCCTCGTGATCTGCGATCCGTGGCTGAGTGACGAACTGAAAGACCGTACGAAGATCAACAAGGCCAACATTGTCTTCTCACTTCCTCACAGCGAAGGAAGCCTTTCACAGGTGTTGTCCATCTTTTCATTCTATAAAATCAACCTGACCAAAATCCAGTCGCTGCCCATCATCGGAAGAGAATGGGAATACCTGTTCTATGTAGATGTCATGTTCAACGACTACCTGAGATACAAACAAGCAATTGATGCTGTAACCCCATTGACAAAAGCACTTAAAATTTTAGGAGAATATGCTGAAGGAGAATCAACCATATAACATCCAGCCGGCCGACAGACTGGCGAATGTCAGCGAATATTATTTCAGCCGCAAACTGAAGGAAGTGGCACAGATGAATGCCGAAGGAAAGAACGTGATCAGCCTGGGAATCGGAAGCCCGGACATGCCGCCCTCGGCCGAAACCATTGAAGTGTTGTGCGAAAATGCCCGCAAAGCTGACGCACACGGATACCAGCCTACCGTAGGTATTCCCGAACTCCGTCAGGCCATGGCCGACTGGTACCGCCGCTGGTATGGTGTGGAACTCGACCCGGCAACTGAAATCCAGCCGCTCATCGGTTCGAAAGAAGGGATTCTGCACGTCACCCTCGCACTGGTGAATCCCGGCGATCAGGTGCTGGTTCCCAATCCGGGATACCCCACATATACTTCACTGAACCGCATTCTGGGAAGTGAGATCGTCAACTATAACCTGCGGGAGGACAACCACTGGCAACCGGATTTCGACGAACTGGGACGAATGGATCTGAGCCGCGTGAAGATCATGTGGACCAACTATCCCAACATGCCGACCGGAGCCAATGCCACCATGGAACTCTACGAAAAGCTGGTAGATTTCGCACGCCGGCACAACATCGTCATCGTGAATGACAATCCGTACAGCTTCATTCTCAACCGCAAGCCGATCAGTATCCTCAACGTACCCGGAGCCAAAGAATGCTGCATCGAATTCAATTCCATGAGCAAGAGCCACAACATGCCGGGATGGCGCGTGGGAATGCTGGCAACGAATGCAAAGTTTGTACAGTGGATCCTGAAAATCAAGAGCAACATTGATTCCGGTACGTTCCGTCCCCTGCAACTCGCAGCAGCCCGGGCTTATCAGAACAGCGCCGAATGGCATGAAGAAGCCAACATACAGGTTTACAGCCGCCGTCGCCGTCTGGCTGAAGAGATCATGAAAGCCCTGGGATGTTCCTTCGATCCGGATCAGGTAGGCATGTTCCTTTGGGGAAGAATTCCCGAACACTATGCCGACGTAGAGGAACTGACAGAAAAAGTGCTCCATGAAGCACGCGTATTCATCACGCCGGGATTCATCTTCGGAAGCAACGGAAAGCGCTTCATCCGCATTTCCCTCTGTGCCAAGGAAGAGAAACTGGCAGAAGCCCTGAAACGTATTCAGGCAATATTCTGATAACATAAAAAAACAAAAGATATGGAACTCGATTTACAACCCATCAAACTGGAAGGTGTATCGGAAGAACGCCCTCTGATCATTGCCGGCCCATGCAGTGCCGAAACAGAAGAACAAGTGATGTCTACAGCCAAGCAACTGGCAGACAACGGTGTCAAGATTTTCCGTGCCGGAATCTGGAAACCCCGTACCAAACCGGGAGGTTTCGAAGGAATCGGTGTGGAAGGATTGCCCTGGCTCAAGGAAGTCAAGAAAGAAACCGGCATGTATGTAGCCACCGAAGTTGCCACAGCTAAGCATGTTTACGAATGTCTGAAAGCCGGAATTGATATTCTCTGGATCGGTGCCCGCACCACGGCCAATCCTTTCGCCATGCAGGAAATTGCCGATGCACTGAAGGGTGTAGACGTACCTGTATTCGTGAAGAACCCGGTCAATCCGGATCTTGAATTATGGATCGGCGCCCTGGAACGCATCAACAACGCCGGACTGAAACGACTGGGAGCCATTCATCGCGGTTTCTCGTCATACGACAAGAAGCTCTACCGCAACCTGCCCCAGTGGCATATCCCCATCGAACTGCGCCGCCGCATTCCGAATCTTCCCATCCTGTGTGATCCGAGTCACATCGGAGGCAAACGTGAACTGATTGCCCCGCTCTGCCAGCAGGCCATGGACCTGGGCTTCGACGGTCTGATCGTAGAATCTCACTGCAACCCCGACTGTGCATGGAGTGATGCTTCCCAACAAGTTACTCCGGACGTACTGAACTACATCCTGAACCTGCTCGTTATCCGAAGCGAACACCAGAGCACGGAAAACCTGAGCGAGCTGCGCCGGCAGATCGACGAATGCGACAACGACCTGATGGAAATTCTGGCCAAGCGCATGCGTGTATGCCGCGAAATCGGTACGTTCAAGAAAGAACACAACATGACTATTCTGCAGACCGGACGCTACAACGAGATCCTCGACAAGCGCGGAGCACAGGGAAGCCTCTGCGGAATGGATGCCGAATTCGTAAAGCAGGTGTTCGAAGCCATTCACGAAGAAAGCGTACGCCAGCAAATGGAAATCATCAACAAATAAACTGACCTCATACCAACATGCGTATATTGATTCTCGGAGCCGGAAAGATGGGTTCCTTTTTCACCGATGTATTGAGCTTTGACCATGAAGTGGCCGTGTACGACATTAATCCGCAGCGTCTGCGCTTCATGTATAACTGCTACCGTTTCACCAGTCTGGACGAAATTTCCGAATTCCGTCCGGAACTGGTCATCAATGCCGCTACCGTCAAGTACACCCTGGATGCTTTCCGGCAAGTACTTCCCGTGCTGACTTCCGACTGTATCCTCAGCGACATTGCTTCGGTAAAAACCGGACTGAAAGAATTCTACGAGACCAGCGGATTCCGCTACGTCTCCACCCACCCCATGTTCGGCCCCACTTTTGCCAATCTTGACAAGTTAAGCACGGAGAACGCCATCATCATCAAGGAGGGAGACTATCTGGGCAAAGTGTTCTTCAAGGACCTTTACCAGCGCCTCAGCCTGAACATCTTTGAATACAGTTTCGAAGAACATGATGAAACCGTGGCCTATTCTCTGTCCATTCCTTTCGTATCCACTTTCGTGTTTGCCGCCGTCATGAAACATCAGGACGCACCGGGAACTACTTTCAAGCGCCACATGGCCATCGCCAAAGGCGTACTGAGCGAAGATGACTTCCTGCTTCAGGAAATTCTGTTCAATCCCCGTACACCGGCACAGGTGGAAGGAATCCGCACGGAACTGAACGAGCTGCTGGACATCATCAGCCGCAAGGATGCAGAAGGCATGCATGCCTATCTTACAAAGATTCGCGAAAAAATCAGATAACTGATCCGATGCGGGAGATGTCCGGAGGGATGTCTCCCGCATTTCGTATATTCTCTCCCCTGTCTCTTCCGGAGAGCTCAGAGGTGAATGCCGTATTCATGCTTCAGTTCGTCCATCACGAACACACTTTCCAGTGAGCCCAGATGGTCAATCCGTCCCAGGACATTCAGTATAAATTCCTGATAATGCTTCATGTCGGAAGCATGAATTTTCAGCAGATAATCGAAAGCGCCCGAAATGTTATAGCACTCCGTCACTTCGGGAATGTCACGGATGATACGGGCAAATTCGGTGGCTATTTCATAACTCAGCCGCTGCATCTTCACCTTACAGAACACAACGAACCCCTGATTCAGCTTTCCGGCATCCAGCACGGCAATGTATCTTTTTATATAACCTCCGCTTTCCAGGCGCTTCAGGCGTTCGAATACCGGAGTAGACGACAGGCTGACGCGTGCCGCCAGTTCTTTGGTGGTGAGACGGGCATTCTCCTGCAAGATGCGGAGAATCTGAAGATCGATCTTGTCAAGTCTTTCTGATACGGGCATAGTGATTTATTCTTTAAAAGGATGAATTCAGGCATACCTTCCGCCTGTTTATTCTGTAAAACACAGCAAATATAGTGATATTTTCCATAATTTTCCGCTCTATTGGACAATTCGTCCGGTCATTCTACCTTTGCCTGCAGAAAAATCATACATCAACTATTAATAAAAGAGAGCTTATGAATACCCGGAAACTTCATTTCGAGACGTTACAGTTACACGCAGGACAAGAACAACCCGATCCGGCTACCGGTGCACGGGCCGTCCCCATCTACCAGACCACATCGTATGTATTCCGCGACTCTGCCCATGCAGCCGCGCGCTTCAGTCTGGAAGATGCAGGCAACATCTACGGCCGTCTGACGAATCCCACCCAGGATGTTTTCGAGCAGCGCATGGCGGCACTCGAAGGAGGAACGGCTGCCCTGGCTCTGGCTTCGGGAGCAGCTGCCATCACATATGCTTTTCTGAACATCGCCCGACAGGGAGATCATATCGTAGCGGCCCGGACCATTTATGGAGGAAGCTACAACCTGCTGGCGCATACCCTGCCGGAATACGGAATCACGACAACCTTTGTCGATCCTTCCGACCCGTCAAACTTTGAGCAGGCCATCGGCAAGGAAACCAAAGCCCTGTTTGTTGAAACGCTGGGCAACCCCAATTCGAACATCACGGATCTGGAAGCCGTGGCAGAAATTGCCCACCGTCATCAGATCCCACTCATCGTGGACAACACTTTCGGAACGCCTTTCCTGATCCGTCCCATTGAACACGGAGCCGACATCGTAGTGCATTCGGCTACCAAATTTATCGGCGGACACGGCACTTCGCTCGGAGGCATCATCATTGATTCCGGCAAATTTGACTGGAAGGCTTCGGGCAAGTTTCCGCAACTGACTGCTCCCGACCCGAGTTACCACGGCCTGTGCTTCACCGAAGCGGCCGACCATGCAGCCTATGTCACCCGCATCCGTGCCGTCCTGCTGCGTGACACAGGTGCCGCCATCAGCCCGTTCAATGCTTTCCTGCTGCTTCAGGGACTGGAAACACTTTCTCTTCGGGTAGAGCGCCATGTATCCAATGCCCTGCGCGTTGCAGCCTTTCTTGACGGACATCCCAAGGTGAAACGGGTCAACCATCCTTCCCTGCCCGGCCATCCGGACCATGGACGTTACCAACGCTACTTTCCGCATGGCGGAGGATCCATCTTTACCATCCTCATCAACGGGGGACAGGAAGAAGCACACCGGTTCATTGACCGTCTTCAGATCTTTTCCCTGCTGGCCAACGTAGCCGACTCGAAGTCGCTCGTCATCCATCCGGCCAGTACCACCCATGCCCAGCTGACACCACAGGAGCAGGCAGTTCAGGAAATCTTTCCGGGAACGATCCGGCTTTCCATCGGCACGGAACACATCGACGACCTGCTTGCCGACCTGAAGCAGGCATTGGAGGCCGTCTGATGAAGATATCTTACTGAAGCGAACGGATAGCCTTGTCAAATTCAGCCCAATGTTCATCGGTCATATTGCCCGGAACAAACAATGCCACACCAGCGGCACCCGCTTTCATCGAACCGCTTATTGCTTCACCGATCTCGGAAGGTATCAGTCCGTGGCCTTCCGGATCCTTGATCTTGGCCTTGTTTTTCCAGTCACGACAGATGAACAGACCGCTGTAAACCGGCTTCCGTCCGTTGACTGAAGCCACTTCCTCACGGGTAATCTCACCTACCCATGAAGCAGGTTCCAGATAAAAATCATTATAGTTCATCGGGAAGAATGCATCGATATCCCATTTGTTCCATTCCTGACGCACCAGCTTCTTTGCATACGACTCCGGTCCGGGGAAGACAGCAGCACTGACTTTCTTGCCCTTTGCATGCACGGCATCTGCAATCTTGTTCACCAGCCGCGTAACCACGTCGTAACGGAAACGCTTCCACTGATCACACATGGAAGGATCCTTCACCGTCCGGATATCAATGCCCGTAGCCTTCTTGAAGTCAGCCACACACTTGTCGCAATAACAATAGTCGGCTGTTGGATATTCCTCATTCATCACGAGCCCGTATTTTTCCCACAGACCGCGAGCCAGAATGACATCTACATAGCGGATATAGTCCAGATGTACAAAGTCCACCTCCGGAATGTCAGCAATCCGTCCGTATTCCGTCACCAGATAGTTCACCACGTCCGGATTGTTCGGACACATACACTTATAATACGGGACATACGCCTGCACGCGGTAAGCCGACTCCCCGTTGCGGTTCACCGCATACCAGGTGGAATCCGCATCGCCTTTCAGCATGGCCGGAATCCAGGCATGATATTCCAGTCCGTTGGCATGAGCAATCTTTGCTGCCCGTGCATGTTTCTCCACATTGAATCCTCCGGCATTATAGCACACCCCGCAAAGGCCATGTTCCTTCCATTTGCTGAAGTCTGCCTGAATGGAAGCTTCCGTAGCCTCCGCACCTTCCCCCTGCCATCCGTACACCGGGATGGTCTTCTCTGCCGTACCTGCACAGGAAGCCATTCCTGCTGCCAGAAGTACGGACGCCAATAGTTTTTTCATTTTCATTGTTCCTATATGTTTTGATAGAATTAGTAAATCCATTATTCCCCGGCTTCACTGTCCGGCAAAGGAAAAGCTCCTTCAACCGGTACATAAACGGGAGTTCTCCGTGTCCCCATGTTCCGCAGGCGCCCTTCGTCAATGAGCCGGTTGATGCAGGCCAGTGCCATGCTCCGCTTGAAGCCGCAAAGCTTTTGCATCTCCATCCGTGTGATAAAAGGATGCGAAGCAAAATACCCCGCCAGCTTTTCGTTTACCTCTTCCTCCGTGAGCCGGTTGGAAAAAGGAATAGTCGAAGAAGCACGGACAAACTTCATCCCCCGTTCCAGACGCTTGCGCAAAGATGCTTCGGGCACAAACTTCACGCTCTTGAAATGCACCTTCCGGACATTTCCCTCCTTGAGCGAACGGATTTCATCGTTCGTCAAAGTGATGTCAAAATAGCCCAGTCCCCGCAAATAAACCCGGTGTCCTTCCAGAAAGGCATCCACCATGACGTCCGACAATGCAGTCAGAACAGCCAGTATATCGCTTTCGCTCACCGTACAGCGGTGGGTAACAAAATGACTCAGGCGGTCCATCCGGATCGTTTCCCGCTCCACAGCCCGCGCATGAAAATGTTTTACACCATCCCCCGTAGGGTCGGGAGACTCATAGAATGCTATTTTCACAGCCATAATATTCAGATTTTCAGGTTATATCATATTGTCGTTCCGATCGATTTCCTGGTGAAAATCGATCAATTTCCTAAAGGCAATCAAAAGACTTCCATTTGGAAATCAATCAACTTCCATAAGGAAAGCCATGTAAAGATAAGGAAGATTTGCGAAAAAGAAGACCGGTGTCATCAAAAATCCTCCCCTCTATTAAGCTTTTTTATGAAAACAGGACAACCTGCCGGCAAGCAGTGTCCCCTCACACCCTTCCATTTTTCAGGCAAAGAAAAGCAGCCTCTCTCCCTTAAAAAAAATTACATAAATAATATTCAACAGTAGAAGATATCAAGAAATTATTTTAAAACAAAGATTATTAAATACTTGAGATTATATAAACAAAATCAGAACCGGATTTTTACATTTACATTATTTGACAACAAAAGGCTGTTTCCCGAAAGACTTTCATTAAAATTTAAACTAAAAATTACAACATAATAAAAAAGTTCTTATATTTGCCGCCACATAAAAACGACTTGACGACAAAGGACTTTGAGAAAAAGTCTTATTTGATTTTGATTTACAATAAAATACAAGAAGTTTGCAAAAGAACTTCCGGAAAGAGGGAAACGAGAAATACAAAAACTAGAATTTAATTAAGCCAAAGACTTAATATATAAACTAAATCTTTTTAATCTATACAAAGCAGATCTATGACCAAAGAGCAACTAAAATCAGTCAGTGCGTTGCTGTTCTTGTCTGGTATTTCTACCGGATTCATACAGGCCGCACCACATGTAGATGCCATGGGCGTACAAAGCGTACAACAAAACAACGCATGTACGGGTATCGTAGTAGACCAGAATGGTGAAACGATTATCGGAGCTTCCGTAGTCGTGAAAGGAACAACCAACGGAACTATTACCGGACTTGACGGAGACTTCAGTATCTCCAATGTAAAAAAAGGCGATGTCATCAGCATTTCTTACGTAGGATACGCTGCACAAGAAATCGTATGGGATGGTAAACCGCTCAAAATTACCCTGAAAGAAGACACAGAAGTATTGGACGAAGTCGTTGTCGTAGGTTACGCAACCGTAAAGAAAGCCAACTTGACAGGTGCCGTTTCTGCCGTAGACGACAAAGTACTGGCAGACCGTCCTATCGTCAACCTGGGACAGGGTCTTCAGGGAACAATTCCTAACTTGAACATTACGACCAGCGGACAGCCGGGTGCCGGCTCTTCATTCAACGTCCGTGGTGAAACTTCTATCAACGGAGGTTCTCCTCTGGTGTTGGTAGACGGTGTTCAGATGGACCCGAACCTGATCAACCCGCAGGACGTAGCCAGCGTATCTGTATTGAAAGACGCCGCTTCAGCATCTATCTATGGTGCACGTGCAGCTTATGGTGTGATCCTGATCACTACCAAGAGCGGACGCAAGAACGTGCCGACTCAAATCTCTTTCGACGCTTCCGTTTCATTCAACAGCCCGACAACCCGTCCGAGCTACATGAACTCCATGCAGTACGCCAACTGGATGAACGCAGCCGGACAGAATACCAACGGACGTGACATTTTCAGCCAGGATGAAATGGATCACATCAAGGCTTATTACGAAGACCCGGTCAACAACTCTCCGGTATTCGTAACCAACGACCCGAACAGCTGGCAATACAGTAACTGCCAGGCAGGAAAATATGCTTACTGCGGTAATACGGACTGGATGAAAGAAATGTACAAAAAGAGCTATCCGGTACAGAAATACAACATCAACATCAACGGTGGTAGTGAAAAAGCTACCTACTATACATCAGTAGGTTACACAGACCAGGGCTCACTGTTGCGCTACGGTAACGAAAATTACCGCAAGTTCAACATGGTGAACAATATCAACTATGATATCAATGACTGGCTGCATGTATCTATGAAAACCAGCTTTATCCGTACGGAACTGAATGGTATTCCGCAGGATAATGCACACGGAGAAACCTGGATCGGTAACGATACCCAGCCGCTGATGCCGGTTAAGCATCCGGACGGAAACTGGTCAGGACAAGGTAACTATACCAACTTCGCTGCCGTACTGGAAGAAGGTGGTTCACGTAAGACTACCAACAATGACTTCTGGAACACCATGGCCCTGAAGCTGACTCCGATCAAAGGTATGACCATCAACATGGACTATACCTTCAACTATTACGCTCAGCACATCAAAAATCACCTGAGATCATTCAACGAATACGGTATCGACGGAAAGTTCCTGCAAACCTTCCAATGGACAAACCCGAACTACATCTACGAACACCAGCAGAACGATACTTACAACGCTTTCAACCTGTTCGGTGATTATGAAAAGACTTTGGGCAAACATTACTTCAAGGTTATGCTCGGTTTCAACCAGGAAACCAAACATACACGCGCCTTCTATGCACAGCGCAACAGCCTGATTTCAAACGATCTGCCGTCAATGGATGCTGCAACCGGCGAAAAATATGTGGGTAACTCAGACGACAGCTGGGCTACACGAAGCGGATTCTTCCGTGTCAACTACACATTCGCTGACCGTTATCTGCTGGAAGTAAACGGACGATATGACCTTTCATCCAAGTTCCCGAAGAGCGACCGTTCAGTATTCAGCCCTTCATTCTCTCTGGGATGGAAGCTCTCTGAAGAAAAATGGTTCAAGGAACCGACCAACAGCTTCTTTGATGATTTGAAAATCCGTGCATCATACGGTAGTCTGGCTAACCAGGCACTGGACAACGGATGGTATGCTTACCTGTCAAACTACTCAACCGGAACGATGAGTTACCTGATGGGCGGACAGCAGAACCAGTATGTGTTGCCGGGCGGACTGGTAAGTAACATCGTTACCTGGGAAAAGGTTACTCAATGGGACCTGGGTCTTGACTTCGCTATTCTGAGAAGCCGACTGAGAGGTACCTTCGACTATTACCAGCGTACCACCACCGGTATGTTAGGCCCCGGCCAGCTGTTGCCGAACATTCTGGGTGCAACCGAACCTCAGGAAAATGCAGCCGACATGAGAACCAGTGGTTGGGAATTGGCTTTGACATGGAACGACCAGCTGAGCAACGGCCTGCACTATACCGTAGGATTCAACTTGTCTGATACTCAGGCTAAGATTACAAAATACGACAACCCGACCAAGTCTCTGTCAAGTTCATATTATGAAGGACAGACCATCGGTGAAATCTGGGGTTATGAATCAACTCTGTTCCAGTCTCAGGAAGAAATCGACAACGCTCCCGATCAGTCTAAGGTGGACGGCGCCATCAGCAAAGTTCCGGGTGACATCCGCTTCATGGATATCAACGGCGACGGTGTGGTAGACTACGGTGAAAACACAGTAGACAACCCGGGCGATATGAAGATCATCGGTAACAACCGTGCCCGCTACCGTTATGGATTCAATGTCTCTGCAGACTGGAAAGGCTTTGACCTGGGAATTTTCTTCCAGGGTGTAGGAAAGCGCGATATCATGTTGCCGAATACATTCAGATGGCAATACGGAAGCCAGTGGCAAGTTCCGGTTGCAGCATCTAACGACTACTGGAGCGAAACCAACACCGATGCATGGCTGCCGGTTGCACGTTTCAATGGAGGTACTGCTCTGGGACAGAACCAGACACGTTACCTGCTTAACGCTGCCTACCTGCGTCTGAAATCTTTGTCATTCGGTTATACATTGCCTGTATCACTGACCAAGCAATGGGGTATCCAAAAATGCCGTCTTTACTTCACCGGTGAAAACCTGCTGACTTTCAAGCATACTCCGGAAGGATTCGATCCTGAATTGGATGACCCGTACCAATATCCGCAGCAAAGATCATTGTCTATAGGTGTTAATGTCGTATTCTAAATCATCACTAGCAAGAACAATTATGAAACTTCAATATTTACTATACATGACTGCAGCCTTGTCACTGACAAGCTGTAACGATGCCTTTCTGGACAGAGAGTCACAAAGCATCAACGACGGAACATTCTGGAACTCCGTCAATGACCTGAGAACATATGCCAACGCCTTCTACGGCATCTTGCCGGGAGGAGTAACCAACCTGGGAGACGAAGACAGCGACAATCAGGTTCCGTTCAGCCCTAACTCTTTCCTGTGGGGACAATACACAGTTCCGACTGAAGGAGGAAGCTGGTCAAAGAGCAACTGGCAGAACATCCGTAACCTGAACTATTTCATGACTCACTACCAGCAGGTTCAGGCTTCAGAAGAAGAGATCAATCCTTTCGTGGCTGAAATCCGTTTCTTCCGTGCTCTGGAATATTTTGCAAAGATTCAGACCTTCGGTGATGTGCCCTGGCTGGAAAGCGAACTGAATGTGGACAGCGAAGAACTGTACGGTCCTAAAATGGCTAGAAACGAAGTGGCCAAGAAAATCATCGAAGACCTGGAATTCGCAATTACCTGGTTGCCGGAAAAAGGCAGCGAAGAAGACAACCGTCTGAACAAGGATATCGCACGCCACGTCCTGGCACGCGTTTGCCTGAATGAAGGTACTTACTACAAATACCACGATGAACTGGGTTACAGTGCCGATGTACAGGGATTGCTTCAGAAAGCAGCTGACCTGACAGACGAGCTGATCAGTTCCAACCATTATGAAATCTATAAGACAGGAAATCCGGGAACAGATTACTACAACCTCTTCGTTATGGAAGACAAGAGTAACCTGAAAGAAGCGATTCTTTATATAGATTACGCATCTGCTCTGCGCGAACACAATGCTACTCACTGGCTGCGTAACGCCAAAAGCGGATGGTCTAAAGACTTTGCCGACTGCTTCCTGTATACAGACGGTAAACCGGCATCAGCCACTTCAAAAGCTCACGTACAGAACCGTACCATGGCAGAAGAAGCACAGGATCGTGACTTGCGTTTCAAACAGCTGATTCTGACAAGCGAAGATCCTTACACGATGACTTCAAACGGCAGCATAACCTATATCACCAACGATGCAGACTTTGTAAGTGCTGACTGTCCGACCGGATACTGGGTTCGCAAATATTTTGATCCGGATCCTTCACAGGATATCGAAGCTAAATGTACGATTGACGGTATTGCTTACCGCTATGCTGAAACATTGCTGATCAATGCGGAAGCCAAAGCCGAGCTGGGAACAATCACTCAGGCAGACCTGGATAAAACCATCAATCAATTGCGTGACCGTGTTGCCATGCCGCACCTGACAATGGAAGTAGGTTTCACCGACGCCAACTGGCCTGACTGGGGATACAGTGTGACTCCGCTGTTGCAGGAAATCCGTCGTGAACGCCGTATCGAGCTGGCTGGAGAAGGATTCCGTTTCGGTGACCTGAAACGCTGGAAAGCCGGAAAACTGCTGAACAACGTACAGACTTACGTCGGAAAATATGTTCAGGGTGAAGACGGAGAATTCCATCAGACTATCATCTATACCAACTATACGAACCCGGACTGCTCATACGAAGCAGGAAAGAGCCGTACATGGAACGACAAGATGTATCTGTATCCGATACCGACCGGAGAATTACAGCGTAACCCGAACCTGTTGCCTCAAAACCCGGGATGGGAATAATTGATAGATCCTTTTAACTAACGAAAGAGTTCCCTGTTTCCGTCAAGTTCTTTTGATAGGAGAAACAAGGGAACTCTTTTTTTTCTATATTTGCAAAAATAATTCTAATCTATTTATCATGAAACTATCGAAACTAATCCCCTTGTGCGCTGTTGCATCTGCATTCTGCGCATGTTCTTCCCCACAAGTCAAAGCACCGGAAGCTATCCTTCCTATACCTGAACAAAAGCAGGTTGACTGGCAGAAAATGGAAACTTACGCTTTCATCCATTTCGGTTTGAACACATTCAATGACCGGGAATGGGGATATGGCGATACCGATCCCAAGACCTTCAATCCGGCCCGACTGGATTGTGAGCAGTGGGCACAGACATTGGTTAAAGCCGGAATGAAAGGAGTTATCCTGACAGCCAAGCACCATGACGGATTCTGTCTCTGGCCGTTCGAAGGAACTGACTACAACATCAGCCATACTCCTTATAAAGATGGTAAAGGAGATATCGTACGCGAACTGGCTGATGCCTGCAAGAAATATGGTCTGAAATTTGCCGTATATCTTTCACCATGGGATCGCCATCAGGCCAATTACGGAACTCCGGAATATCTGGATTACTTCTATGCACAGTTACGGGAGCTGCTGACCAATTACGGAGAAGTTTTCGAAGTATGGTTCGACGGAGCCAATGGAGGTGACGGCTGGTACGGAGGAGCAAAGGATGTCCGTACAATCGACCGCAAGAACTATTATAATTATCCGCGCATCTACGAAATCCTGGACAGCATCCAGCCGCAGGCTGTCATCTTCTCCGACGGAGGACCGGGCTGCCGCTGGGTAGGAAACGAAAGAGGATTTGCAGGAGCAACCAACTGGTCATTCCTGCGCAAAGGAGAAGTATATCCCGGATATCCCAAACATTATGAACTGCAATACGGACATGCAGACGGCAACCAGTGGGTTCCTGCCGAATGTGACGTATCCATTCGTCCGGGATGGTTCTATCATCCGGAAGAAGACGATCGCGTGAAAACTCCTGAACAGCTCGTTGATCTGTATTACCGGAGTGTGGGTCATAACGGAACTCTTCTGCTGAACTTCCCGGTTGACCGTAACGGATTGATCAACCCGATTGACTCAGCAAATGCTGTAAAATATTATCAGATCATCCAGCAGGAACTGAAGAATAATCTGGTAGCCGGAATGAAAGCGAAAGTCAGCAACGAACGTGGAGGAGCCTATGTAGCCTCAGCCATGACAGATGAAGATTACGACACATACTGGGCTACGGAAGACAGTGTAAAGACCGGTGACATCGAATTCAGTTTCAGCAGTCCTCAGCGTATGAACCGTATGATGCTTCAGGAATACATTCCATTGGGCCAGCGTGTAAAAGCGTTCACCGTAGAATACAAGGATAAAGATGGTAAATGGCTTCCTGTACGCCTGAATGAAGAAACAACAACCATCGGCTACAAGCGACTGCTCCGCTTTGAAACCGTTGTTTCCGACGGTATCCGTATCCGGATTACCGATGCCCGCGGACCTTTGTGTATCAACAACATCGGTATTTATGATGCAGGACAGAATGCAGACATTTCTTATGACGTTCCGACTGAAAAGATCGAAAGTCTGCCCTTTACACTGACAGGTGTGGCTGAAGATGATGCAAAATTGGCTGTGGACCGCAATAATCAGACTACTTGCTTTGTAAACGGCAATCAGCTGATCATCGATTTGGGTGAAGAAAAAATGATTTCATCTTTCCACTTCCTCCCGGATCAGAGCGAACCGAACAAAGGACTGATTTCAAATTACGAATTGGCAGTAGGTAATACAGCCGACCAGATCAATAAAGTGGTAAAAGCAGGAGAATTCTCCAACATCCGCAACAATCCGGTTCTGCAGTCGGTATATTTCACTCCGACCATTACCCGCTACATCAGTCTGAAAGCAACCCGTATGGTAAACGATGGCGAACCTATGGGATTTGCTGAAATTGCTGTCAAATAACAAACTGACTGAATTTATCAGGTAACCTCTTATACAGACCTGACAACCTCCGGTTGTTTTCTTCCTGCTTCGACAAGGAAAGAAACCGGTGAGGTTGTCAGGTCTGTTCGTTTGAATATTCCCTGCTTTCTGACCGATTTCGGCTAAAAATATGTACATTTGCAGAAATAATCAAACTCAAAAATATGCAGACAAGCGAAAATACCAACTTCCAGTTGCCTGATCTGAAAAACTCGATGGGAGAAAATCTCGGTATCGAGTTTCAGTCCATCCAGTCGGGACTGGTCGAAGCTACAATGCCCGTAGATCACCGGACGTGTCAGCCTTTTGGCATTCTGAACGGAGGAGCTTCTCTGGCTTTGGCCGAAATTATGGCGGGACATGGTTCCGTGCCCCTTTGTGGCCCTGACCAGATGCCATGCGGCATACAAGTCAGTGCCAGTCATGTCAGCATGATGCCTGTGGGTACATTCGTCAAGGCCACCGCCAGACTGATCCAGCGAGGAGCTACCCTGCACGTATGGAACGTAGACATCACTTCGCCGAGCGGAAAGCTCATTTCAACTGCACGAGTCGTCAATCTCATCGTAAAGAAAAGACAATGAACAAACCAGCAACAGCCTTATACCGTCTGCCATATACTGACAGTCCAATTCTTATTGCCCAACTGCAGGGTGAACCGCAGATTCTGACTTCCTTACAAGAGCTTAATGGAAGAAAAGGATTTGTGATCGCTCCCTTTCGTCTGACTTCTTCAACTCCGGCTGTTCTAATCCGTCCCGATCTTATTGCTAAAGGATGGGATCAGATCCATGAAGTACTGCAATGTCATCCCGAGTTGAAACCAGGCATCATTTCCTGTGGCAATGAATCTGTTGAATCATCTGAACCAATTCTCAAAAAAGCATACGAAGAAGCTTTCGGACGCTTCATCACTCCTTTGCGTCAGGGACAATTCCGTAAACTTGTCCTTTCGCGCTCTGCGACTTATCCGCTCCCTCAGGATTTTTCTGTCATGGATGCTTTCATCCGTGCCTGCAAGGAATATCCGCGCATGATGATATCTCTCCATAGCACTCCCTTCACTGGTACATGGATGGGAAGCACTCCGGAAATTATTCTCAGCGGAAACGGACGCCAATGGCATACCGTAGCACTGGCGGGAACAGTACCACTTATTGAAGGAGAAGAGAATGTGACATGGAGTGAAAAGAACCGGAAAGAACAGGCTCTCGTAACAGAATACATCCGGGAAGTGATTTCCAGATTCGGTACACAATCCGAAGAACAGGGTCCTTATACTGCCCGTGCCGGACGCCTGCTGCACCTTAAGACGGATTTCAAATTCCAAATTGACAATCCAGAAAATATAGGAAACCTGCTTGAGGCCCTTCATCCGACTCCGGCCGTGTGCGGACTGCCCAAGCAAGAGGCATACGATTTTATCATTGCTAACGAGGGCTACGACCGCAGCTATTATGCCGGGGTGATCGGCTGGACAGATCCCGACGGAGATACGAACCTGTTCGTGAATCTCCGCTGCATGCAGCTTACTCCCCATTCTGCAGTTCTTTATGCCGGTGGAGGACTCCTTCCTTCTTCCGATCCGGAGCTGGAATGGAACGAGACTTTACACAAGATGGCTACCATCAAAAATACCCTTACCCCAAACCCTAGAAAATAGATTATGTATACAGACAAACAAAACATTCTTCAGCTGGTTACTCTTTTACGGGAACACGGCATACATAAAGTGGTAGTCTGTCCCGGAAGCCGGAACATACCTATCGTACAGACACTGGCCAATATGCCTGAAATCACCTGTTATCCCATTACAGACGAACGCAGTGCCGGATTTTTCGCCATGGGACTTGCTCTTCACGGAGGAGCACCTGCTGCTGTATGCTGTACTTCGGGAACAGCTCTGCTCAATCTCCATCCAGCTGTAGCCGAAGCATTCTATCAACAAGTGCCGCTTGTGGTTATCTCAGCAGACAGACCACGGGCCTGGATTGGACAAATGGACGGACAGACTCTTCCCCAGCCCGGTGTGTTCGGTTCACTCGTAAAAAAATCGGTAGATCTTCCTGAAATAGCCACTCCTGAAGACGAATGGTTTTGCAATCGCCTGATCAACGAAGCCCTGCTCGAACTCAATCATCATGGCAAAGGTCCGGTGCATATCAATGTTCCCGTCAGTGAACCTTTCTTCAAACTTCCCGTCAACGAGCTGCCGGCTGTCCGGAAAATCGTACGCTATTGCGGACTCAATCCCTATGATAAAGATTATTCTCCATTAATAGAACGCCTCAATCGCTATCGTCGCCGTATGGCCGTAGCCGGACAGATGAATCTCATCTATCTCTTTGACCGTACGTGTGCCCGGATACTTTCCCGGCACTTCGTCTGGTTCTGCGAACATACAGCCAACCGGACTCTGCCCGGATGGGCGATACGGAACATTGATCCTTTGCTCTGCACCATGGACAATAAGGCACAGGAAGATATGAAACCGGAATTACTCATCACCTATGGCGGACATATCATTTCCAAGCGACTGAAGAATTTCCTGCGCCGTCATCCGCCGGTAGAACACTGGCATATCAGCCCCGACGGAAGTGTAGCCGACCTTTTCGGATCACTTACCACTGTCATTGAAATGGACCCCTTTGAATTCTGGGAAAAGATCGCTCCCCAGATGGAAGGAAGCGCCCCCGAATATCCGCGTAGTTGGGAAGCACGCTCCAAAGCTGTTCCTTCGGCAAGTTTTGCCTACTCCGAACAAGGAGCCATAGGATGCCTGCTGGAGCATCTGCCAACTCCCTGTACCCTTCACCTGGCCAACAGTTCGGCTGTAAGATATGCCCAGCTTTTTAAATTACCGGAGAATATTGAAGTACTGGCCAACCGGGGTACCAACGGAATTGAAGGATCCATGTCTACTGCTTTGGGGTATGCTGCCGCGTCGCCCCAGCTGAATTTCCTGATCATCGGTGATCTCAGTTTCTTTTATGACATGAATGCCTTATGGAATGTAAATTATGGAAGTAATATCCGCATTCTGTTGCTCAATAACAGTGGAGGAGAGATCTTCCATGCCTTGCCGGGACTGGAACTGCAAGGAGATGCCAAACGTTACGTCACAGCTACTCATACGACTACGGCCAAATCCTGGGCAGAAGACCGGGGCTTCGACTATACGGCAGTTCATAATGAGGCGGAACTTCAGGAGGCTATCCCTGCTTTTGTTGCTCCTTCTCTGTCGGCACACCCCCAATTAATGGAAGTATTTACAGACAAGGACAATGACGTAGAACTTCTCAAGACTTATTATCATAATCTCAAACAACTCTAAAAACGAACTCAATATGACCACAGAAAGACAATGGAAACCGATCCGTACCTATCAGGACATCCTCTTTGATTTTTATGAAGGAATTGCCCGTATCACGATCAACCGTCCCCGTTATCGCAACGCCTTCACCCCTCTCACTGCACAGGAAATCAGCAACGCGCTGCTAGTGTGTCGGGAAACTCCCGAAATCCGTGTAGTAGTTCTCACAGGAGCCGGTGACAAAGCCTTTTGTTCCGGAGGTGACATGCACGTAAAAGGACGCGGTGGATATGTCGGAGGTGACGGAGTTCCCCGACTCAACATTCTTGACGTGCAGAAACAGATACGCTCCCTGCCCAAACCTGTCATCGCTATGGTCAACGGATATGCCATCGGAGGAGGACACGTACTCCACGTGGTATGCGATCTTAGCATTGCTTCCGAAAACGCAATTTTCGGACAAACAGGTCCCCGTGTCGGAAGTTTCGATGCCGGATTCGGATCCTCTTACCTGGCACGTATCGTCGGACAGAAGAAAGCCCGCGAAATCTGGTTCCTCTGCCGGCAGTATTCCGCACAGGAAGCTCTTGATATGGGACTGGTCAATAAAGTAGTTCCTGCTGATCGCCTTGAAGACGAAGTTGTAGAATGGGCTAAAACCATGATGCAGCACAGCCCGCTGGCCCTGCGTATGATTAAAGCCGGACTTAATGCCGAGCTTGACGGTCAGGCTGGTATCCAGGAACTGGCTGGCGATGCGACCATGCTTTATTATATGACTGACGAAGCACAGGAAGGCGGAAAAGCTTTCCTTGAAAAACGGAAACCCGAATGGGATAAATTCCCGTTCCTTCCCTAAATAGTCAGGAGGACAGCCTGGAGAATATTGAAAAATTGTCAAGGAATTTTTCAATATTCTCTAAGGATTTTCCTCCGAACAATTCATTATAAATTACTCAAATATGAACCCTCTGAACATACGTATCATTCCACGAACTCTACATTTCCGGCAGCCTGCAGGAACTTCACGCGGAGTGTATACAACCCGTAATGTCTGGTATATCCTGATACGTGACAATGCCACCGGACGTATAGGACTGGGGGAATGTGCTCCCTTACCGGACCTGAGCTGTGACGCCTTACCTGATTATACAGAACGTCTGATCCAATTTTGTCAGGAGGTAGAGCATAGCGGTAAACTCTGCAGGAATGATTTTCTACCTTATCCGTCCATGCTCTTTGGTCTGGAAACAGCTCTTCGGCACCTTCAAACAGGTACAATCCGTCTATGGGATTCAACCTTTTCCCGCGGTGAAGAAGGTATTCCCATCAATGGTCTTGTCTGGATGGGTACCTTTGAAGAAATGAAACAACGTATCCATGAAAAAATCACACAAGGATTCCGTTGCATCAAACTCAAGATCGGAGCCATCGACTTCAATCGCGAACTGGAATTATTAGCTCGCATCCGTGATCATTTCCCAGCAGAACAGATCGAACTGCGTGTAGATGCCAACGGAGCGTTTACTCCCGGCGAAGCACCACACAAACTGGAACTCTTATCGCAAATGGATCTGCACTCGATTGAACAACCTATACGGGCAGGACAATGGCAAGAGATGGCACAACTCTGTAATGAATCTCCTATTCCTATTGCTCTCGATGAGGAACTGATCGGAATTAACCGTCGTGAGGATAAAATAGCTTTGCTTGATACGATTCATCCCCGCTACATTATTCTCAAACCTTCACTGCACGGAGGTATTTCCGGTTCCGAAGAATGGATAGCCTTAGCCGAAGAACGAGGCATCGGATGGTGGATCACTTCTGCTCTTGAATCCAACATCGGACTCAACGCAATAGCTCAATGGTGTGCGACCCTCCATACAAAGCTTCCCCAAGGGTTAGGAACGGGATTACTCTTTACTGACAATGCCCCTAGCCCGCTCTGTATTGAAGGAGACTGCCTGTGGTTCCGCTCTGAAGAACCTGAACCGAACTTCACCTGTTTACCGGGAACAGACAATGGGACTTCATGTGAAACTTTTTCTGAAATCATCAATTCGTTAACACACCATGACTAAGATACAGACAGATATTCCCCGTCAGGAAATCCATATTGAAGGAATCACTTTTACTGCCGCTGATGCAAGGCTGGCATCAGACGGCGGTCCCAGCCGACTACAACATTTATTCAGCGAGGACAAAAGTGGATTCAAATCTTCTCTGGCTGACTTTCTCGCTGAGTGGTTCAACGAAACGGACACAGTGAAAGTTCATACTTCAGGTTCTACTGGCACACCGAAAGAATTATGGGTGGAGAAACGACGCATGATGGAAAGCGCACGCCTTACCGTTAACTTTCTGGATTTGCAACCCAAAGATACAGCATTGCTCTGCATGCCCTTGCAATACATTGCCGGAAAGATGGTTGTAGTCCGTTCTCTCGTTGCAGACCTGAATCTCCTGCCTGTTACTCCCTGCAGCCGCCCGCTCCAGTATCTGGAAACAGCTCCGGATTTCGCCGCAATGGTTCCCCTGCAGGTTTATACTTCCATTCAGAACCCACGTGACAAAGAGTTATTGCGCCAGATACGTCATCTTATTATAGGAGGAGGAGCCATAGACCGGACATTAGGAGAAGAGCTGCGTGATTTTCCTCATGCTGTATGGAGTACGTATGGTATGACTGAAACACTTTCCCACATAGCCTTGCGCCGCCTGAACGGACCTGAAGCGACCGATTGGTATACACCTTTCAACGATGTACAAATCAGTCTTTCATCTGAAGGAACTCTGACGATCAATGCCCCGCAGGTTTGTCCGCTTTCCTTGGTTACCAATGACCTTGCTGAATTTAATGACCGGGGACAATTCCGTATCTTGGGACGTAGGGACAATACCATCAACACAGGTGGAGTAAAAGTACAGACTGAGGAAATTGAAGCACAGCTGAAGCCGCTGACTGAACTGCCTTTCGCGATTACCTCTGTACCTGATCCCAAACTGGGAGAACGTATCGTCATACTGATTCAGACATCAGGCGGGCAGCAACTCCAGCCAGAAGAGTTCGCTCAGTTAACAGAAGCCATAAGCCATTTGCCCCGATACTGGCAACCGCGTCAGGTTATTCCTGTCCCGGAACTCCCGCTAACGGGTACCGGCAAACCAGACCGTGCCGAAGCCAAACGCATTGCCCGTAACTGGTCTGGCGAAAAATAATTAATTGTTTCCGATTAACCATTTAATTCAATTTGCTATGGAAGAATTTACACTACTCACCCCACTGCTACTGGGAATTGGCGGATTAATCATTGGAGCCGTTTTAAAATCGGCTCTTAAACACAGCCGCTTTCCCTATACCGTGGGATTATTCATCATCGGTTTAGTTGTGGGCCTCATCAATCGCACAGGCGGATTCAGCTTTTCTCCTCACCTGACAGAAGCTGTCAATACGGTAACGGATATCAATCCAGACTTTATCCTTTACGTATTTCTGCCTGTACTGATTTTTGATGCAGCCTATGAACTCAACCTTCACATCTTTCGCAAAACCCTTGCCAACGCAGCCTTGCTGGCCGTTCCCGGACTGATCATTTGCATGTTACTTACCGGAGCGTTCATTGTAGGGATGGGACAGGTCATTCCCGGGCTTGAAGAATGGAACTGGACCTTCGCTCTTATGTTCGGAGCATTGATCAGTGCAACAGACCCGGTAGCTGTCGTAGCTCTGCTACACGAACTGAAAACCAGCAAACGCTTCTCAACCCTCGTTGATGCCGAATCCCTGCTCAATGATGGTACAGGTATCGTCTGCTTTATGCTCTTCTTCGGAACATTCACTGCAAGCGGTGCACATACAGCTTCTCCATTTGCTGAATTTATACAAGTAGTAGTCGGAAGCACATTGCTGGGATTTCTTATGGCCCGAGCCGTTATCTGGTTCATAACCCGTATCAATTCCGAAGAAATGATTCAAAACAGTGCCATTATCTTATCAGCCTATCTCACATTTATCCTATCACAGTATACTTTGGAGATCTCGGGTGTCATTGCACTTGTTGCCTTCGGACTGACCGTTACCTATACCGGAAAGCCTCGCTTCAAACCTCAGGTAAATGCTTTCATGGAACGTTTCTGGGAGCTTATGACCTATATGGCCAATACACTGATCTTCCTGATTGTAGGAGTTGTCATTGCAGGAAAAGTTGATTTCACCTGGCAGCAACTTGGAATTCTGATTCTGATCTACATCGCACTCAACCTTTTCCGTCTGCTGATGATTATGGTCCTTTATCCGCTGATGAAACGAATGGGATACGGACTGTCACGCCGTGAGTCAGTTATCCTCACCTGGGGAGGCCTTCGGGGAGCTTTAGGTATGACCCTTGCCCTCATGGTTTCCTATACTCCCGGCATTCCGGAAGAGATACGCAGCCAGATTCTTTTCTTCACGGCAGGTATCGTTACTCTCACACTCAGTATTAATGCTACCACCATGCGCTGGCTGCTTAATCGTTTGGGCCTCATCCATGTGCCATCAGCCCGTACACTGCTTGACTATAAGATACAAAATCACATCCATGAAGAATCTGAAAAATACTTCAGCCGCCTCAAGGAAAGGGAAGCGCTTGCCGGAGCAGACTGGAACAAGGTTGAAAAATACATGAACACAGTTCCTCCTGAACCCACACGTACTCCCCGGCCTAATGCTTTCCTGACAGAAATACGACTTAGAGTACTTGACCGTGAAAAATCATGCTGCCGCGAAATTTTCGATACAGGAATTATTACACAGACCGTTTTCCGGCGGCTCATGAACTCCTTGGATGAACTTTATGACCACGACGGTAACTATCCGCTGAGCCGTCGTGACTCCATTTTCAGTTTCTGCCGCCGTACTCATATTTTATACAGCATGCAGAAAATAACTCCCATCCGGCAATGGGTAAGCTTCTACTTTCGTGAACGTATCATGATCATCCATGATTTGGGACGAGGCTTTATCATCCTGCAAAAGGAAGATTTGAAACTTCTGGATGAATTAAGTAACTCCGATCTTCTGACAAACGAACAGAAAACAGGTCTGGAAACACTGAAAGAAGAGGTACGTCTAAACATTACAACAATGAATACCCTTATTCAGAAACTGGCAACCGATTTTCCAGGTGCATACCGCCATGCTCTCACGCACAAAGCTATCCGTATGCTATTGAGCAATGAGAAACGTACAATCCGGCAAATGCAGGGAGGTGGTGTCGTTTCTGAAAAAGATGCTGAGCCATTGCTGAACAACGTGGACGAACGCTCGGATAAAGTAAATTCCTTCAGCCATACAATTCCGGCTTCTATCCTCCGATGGATGTTTTTTCCAAAAAGGAAACATTTCTAAACAAAAAAATACCCGGCTGCCCGTTCTTTACAATGACGGGCAGTCGGGTCTCTATTTTCTCAATTCCCGCGATAAGTGGAATATCCATAAGGTGAAAGCGTAAGAGGCACATGATAATGAGGCGCATCTCCAACCTCAAATACAACTTCTACAAAAGGATAGAAGCTCTCCTGACCCAGTTGCTTAAAATAAGGAGCCACCTGGAAAGTCAGCTTGTATATGCCAGAAGAATCCTTTCCGTTATCAGGCAGAAAATCAGAAATCCGGCCATTGACATCTGTCTGTTTTTCATCTACAAACGTCCATACATTCTCTCCGCTCTTCCGAGACAGAACAACCTTCACTCCCGGTGCCGGCTCTCCCCTTGTGATATCCAAAATATGACTTGAAAGGCGATAGTTTTTTCCCTTCGCAGCCTGTTGCTGTACTGATTCTTCTACCACAAGAACGCGACTGTTCGGCAAATCTGGAATATAAATTTTTCCTTCACTGACTGATATATCTGCCGGACCAACGAGCGGTGTTTCCAAATCCAGTACGAGAGGAGTTGCCTGACCTGTTTGCAGGTCAATCCGGATTAACCCTGCCGGATTCCAGTTGGATACATAAAGCGCTTTGTGATCAGAGGAAAAAGCGATACCGTCATATTGTCCCGATGTCTGAAATAGCTTCTCAGGACGAGGATGTTCCAAATCAGCAATGCGATAAACAACATGATGATCCCGCATATTTCCATCAGCCGGATATGAAGCGACATATAATATACCATTATCCAGCAACAATCCATTAGGTCCCGGAACAGTAACCCACTCCTGAGGAGTTCCCGGATTCATCGGATCGGATATGTCCAAGCGAAAAATCCGGTCTGTATTTGTTACCGAAGCATACAGACTGCCATTCCATTCTACCAGATCATTAACAAATAAATTTCCTTCCGGCAAAGAAATTGTCCGGGGACGGGCAGTTCTCTCTTTCAGTGAAAAAACAACGATCCGGTTCACATCACAAACATACAGATAACCATCCTTCACCAACATCCCCTTGGGAGCAGAAAGACTTCCATCCGCAGGTATCAATGTGCTTACTTTCCCATTTTTATACCAGTTGATATATCCCTTTCCTTCCGCATTAAGAGGATCCAACTGTCCACTACCAAAGTTAGCAACTAAAATTCCGCCGTCATAAGGATATGTACTTTCACAAAAGCGCAAATCCTGCCGGATTATTTCCGAAACTTTGAGGTTACTGTCTGCCCAAAGCGTCTGTGCCGACAATGTAAACGCAAGTCCAATAAAAGCCATCCATAAAGTTCTTTTCTTCATATCAGTATTCTTTCAGATTATACACTTATCCGGATCTCCAGGCAATATTAGCCCGTCACCGTTTCTTTTCCGGACAAAAGTAGATGATTATGAAGAAGAAACTGATAGCAGGAAAACGCTTTTTTTCGATAGAATCTATTGGTTAAACCGATGGATCAACGAGACAGACGGAACGTTACCAGCACTGCCTTATGATCTGTAGGCCATACCCCCTGCGGCAACAGAAAACGATCTTTAGACTTTTCTTCTTCCCGCCGGCCACAAACAATACTTCCTTTCGGACCAAAAATTACAACATCTTCCACTTCCAGCTGTTGATTCGGATAGAAAAATACATAATCAATCCGGTCACGCTCGTCAGCTTTGGGTGCCCATGTCAGTTTCTCTACTGCAATCAACGGATTATCTGCCGGAAAAGTAAAGCCCGGATAATTCAATACATCAGGATAACGGACGCGATAGGCATCAGCAAATCCAGCATTATCCAGCATCAAAGGTACCGTCCAGGGAACGATCAGTCCATGATGATCGTACAGATCCTTTGTTTCACGAATCCAGTCCAAATGAGACGGCTCGTTAAAGTCTCCCCCTAGAATCACTATTCTTCCCTTGTCAATGTCTTCACGCGCTTCAGCCAGAAACGAGCGGATTGCATCATCACGCAAAGAACGATCATTTACCTCCAGAACTTCACATACAGTCTGTGGTATAGGAATTTCTTTCCAGGTCGAACCATCATATCCGCGTACATTATAATAGGCATCATTCAGATAGTCCAGATGTGCTGTATAAACTGCGACCTCCTTTCCACCAAATGAAGTTACCATCTTATAGACAGAACCATGATCATCTTTAAGCGGAAAAACTGTAACCGAATCTGTAATCGGATAACGGCTCAGCAAACCTGAATCATCACTGTAAAAAGAATAATATGTCTGACCATGCTCTTTAAGCGAAGCAACAATACGGTCACAAAAACGAGTCTGATGGTAATTGCGTACCTCACTGAAGGTTACAAAATCCGGTTTCAGACGAACGATTTCATCCACAATGGCTTCATATCCCCCCGGAACAACGGTTCCCTCTTGCCAAATGTTCCACTGCAATACGGTGAAGCGATCATACGACCGCGCCTGTACGAAAGCAAATGCCATCGTCACCAACAGGCTGAACAAGAATCTTTTCATAGTTGATAGTTTTAAAATATTAATCCCTGCAAAAATAAAAACATTCTGCCAGATATTTACATACGACATTCAAAACATCATTGTCTCTCTTTTTTTAAGTAACCAGATACTTTCAAAATAAATATCCCGTGAAAAGCTGCGAACAGCCTTCACGGGATATCTTCTATGCTGGTTTTCCTACAGAATCAAGGAAAGCCTGTCAAACCATTTATCGGTTCAGCAACTGTTCTACAGCAGCTCCCCCCTTATTTTCTGACTTGTTATCCTTAGTCATATCAAAAAGTGCATCCAGTTCATATGCACCGAGAGTAGTCTGCGGCTGGAAATCGGATGAAGTCACATAGTTCATCACCGAACGGAGCAACTGGCAAGATGCCGGACGTTTTTCCAGTTCTTTCGCAATATCAAGATTCAGTACAAACAGGCTGCCTGTACCCACCTTTGCTTCGAATGCAATTCCCAGCTTGCGGTTTTCTTCATATGTATCAACGCTCTGGATCACAGGTGTCAATGTTCGCATATCTGTCAAATCAACTGCACGTGCATTGTTCAGGATATCCCACCACTGCCAATCTGCATAATATGATGTCGGGAAGTCACGGAATGCAGGATGTTCATTACTGATCAGTGTACCCACGATCATCGGATCCCAATTAAACATGATCGGATTCCAGAAATGACTAGCAAAATGCGTCTTGCGGCCCTTTACTTTCTTTACATCAGGAACCAAGAGTACCCGTTCACCCTGTGCCAGCAATTTGCGTGCCTGTTCCCAGGTGGTAGCCCAACGACATTCCGAAGCACCGGAACCTGCACCAAACTGTTCTCCATTCTCAGGCAAAGCCACCGGGCGGTTATCCGGATATACCCAAATATCCCACTCATTGTGTACATCCCCCAAAGAAGCATGCAAGGTATATTTACCTGTCTGAGAAATCTTATCCAGTGATACACGAACTACGCCGACTGAATCAACGCCACCACGAACTATATTGCCATGTGACAAGCGTCCGGATTCAATTCGCTTTCCGTCTTCGTCAGCCAGCCACCATTCAATATTTCCGCGACGAATATCTGTCGGACCAAACTGATAAACATCCATTCGTGCTGCAAGTGTTTCAGAAGGAGAGAAAATTCGCTTAGGCAATCGTGCCAATATTACTACCGGACCACATGACTCACGATATTTCTCAGGTGTCACCAGTCCTTTACTTTCCCAAAAGGCATCAAGAATACCGACAAACGCACTTCCCTGTCCCGGAAAATCTGACAGTCCCAACAGCTGGAAACCGCCAGAGTTAGACGTACGCATCAAAGCTTCGTTGACTTCCTTATACTGCAAAACAGTATGTGCTCCCGTAGCACGGAAGAAATCGTGTGCCTGCTCCAGCATTCCATTGCGTGTCAGCCGTTCGCGGAAGACAGCAAAATTACGCGGTTCAAGAACTCCAGTATACTTTTCTATTTCACGGAAATCAGGATACATGCAACGCTGTCCTGTTTCATGTGCAATGACCGGAACATCAATATCAGATTCCTTGCTTCGATCCCAATCTGTTGAAGGTTTACCTTCGTAAACAGTAATCCAGCCTTTGTCTGTTACATGTGACACATAGAACTGATCGGAAGCAACATGTGTACGTGCTGTTGAAGCCGAATACAACCGGCGGTTATCATAAGCCTGTCCTTTTTTCACCAAATCTTCGAGTACAGCAAAATCTCCTTCATTTTCATTACCGTTACAGTACAGGATAAATGACGGATGATTTCCATATTCATCCAGAATCGCATACATTTCTTTCTCAAAGAAATCACGGCGCTGCGGATAACGGCCCACATCTTTAATCCACATGGGAAGTTCTACCTGCAGATACAATCCCAGACTGTCTGCTGCTTCGAAAGCTGCCCGCGGCGGACACCAGGAATGGAAACGTACATGATTCATTCCATAACTCTTCACTGTACTCATAATACGTGCCCAGTCACTTGTTGAAGTAGAAGGATAACCTGTAATCGGGAAAACAGCACAGTCAAGCACACCGCGCAAATGCACATTATGTCCATTGATACGAATGTGATGCTTGCCCTGTTCCACCTTACGCATACCAAATACTGAAGAACAAGTATCAGCTCCCAGTTCTGACTTTAATACAGCCGTCAGCCGGTACAGAGCCGGATCAAACTCATCCCAAAGACGGACATTCTTGCCTAACTCTACATCATGGCTGATTTCAGAACCACCGGCAGGCAGTTCTACAGGAACTGTTACTGAATTCACAGGTTTGCCATCCTTTCCTGTCACCTGTAAAGCCAGTTCTCCTTTTGCAGCTTCCTTACCGGCACCCAGATGCAGGCGTACATGGATTTTCCGGTTATCTACATCCGGATCAATCCGCATCTGCTTAATGTTAAGAGCTGGACGAGCCTCCAATTCAATTCGTCCTACAATACCATTCCAATTGGTCTGTGTATATTCCGTAGTGCCATGTGCCCACTGGTCCATCGGATACTTCAGACGGTTATCCACACAAATAGTCAGTGTATGTACTCCCGGAGTCATCAACGATGTGAGTGAAAAACGATTCGGCACAGACAAGCGTTCGTCAGCTCCAGCCTGTTCGCCATCTACATATACCGTTGTTGCCCAATGACAACGTTCCAGTGTCAATACAATATCCTTTCCGCTCCAGGAAGAAGGAATAACAACTTCACGCTGATACCAGGCCATACCGCAATATTCAAACCGGCGGCTCAGACGATCCACATAGGAAGCCTCGTTACGCACTCCCAAGCCTGCCTGATCTGTTGAACCCGGCAAAGCAATACTTCCTCCCAGACGGCTCAAATACAATTCCGATCCAGGCGTCATACCGAATCCCATCGGATCAAACTGGAAACGCCACAAGCCGGACAAATCCATCGTCTGGGCACGCAGACCCGCGACGACAAACAAAACAGCAAATAATAAAAATGTTTTCTTCATATTACTTTTGATTATTCATTATTGATTCTACAACTTTAAGATCCAGTTCACGGGATGGCTGAAAGCGTTCCGAAGCCATATAGTCCATCAAACTTCTGCGGAACTGTGCGGCTGCCGGGCGTGAAGGCAGATCATGCTGCAAATCCGCACTGCACACCATCAACTTACCACCGCCGACACGTGCTTCGAAAAGTACCCCCAGCTTACGGGCGGTAAACCAGTCATCTATCAGATGAACAACCGGATAGAAATCTTTCGGAAAGGCATTCATGTTCATTGCCCTGCAGCGGCTTACCAGTTCCCACCATTGTACGTCACTCACTCCATCATTCGGGAAAGAAGCCAATGCGGGATGATCTGCACGGCAATACACTCCCAGTGTATGCGGAGCCTGTCCCCGTGTCCATGCCGTATTCCAGAAAATAGATGAAAAACCGACAGCAACCTCATCCTTTACGGACTGTAATGCATCATACGATAGCCACAATACGGATTTTCCCCGGCTAAGTTCTTCGCATGCACGGCTGTCCAGTTTTTCTGTAATATATATTTCTGAATTTTCATTCCGTTCTTCAACCGGATAGACAAAGACATTCCAGCTGTTACAACTGCCGAAACCTTTTATACCTGCCGAAACGACCAGTTTGGAAGCCTCTTTTATTTCTGACAGATCAAGTGAAATCTCTCCTATCTGAACAGCATTTCCCAAGGGGACAGAAACTGAAAGCGATTCCTGTTTCAACAGTTTTCCGTCAGCAGTAGCCACTTTCCATTCCAGTTCAGCCTGCTGAATCGGCTCTGTTCCGAAATGAGCAATTTCCAGCGGAGCCTTCAAGGTTTCTTTGTTCGTCCAGACCATCTTCGGGAAGCGGATCAGCGGGACCGTCTGACTGCAGAATGAACTGAACTCCTTACCATCCACATATCCTTTTTCCTCCCAGAAAGGATCCAATACGCCAACCAGAGCCGTACCCTGTCCGGGAAAATCATTCAGGCCGAGCAGCTGGAATCCGGCCATTCCCGGCGTACGCAAGGAAGCCTCGATATCCATTTTGTAACAAAGAGTCTGCAGACGTCCTGAAGCATAGAGAAAACTATCAGCCAGATGTTCCATTCCGTTCTTACGTAAAGAAGCCTCAAAAATATCAAAGTTACCAGCTTTCAATACTCCCGTATATTTCTCACGTTCTTTCAGGCGGGGATAAACACACCACTGGCCGATTTCATGACTGACCGTAGGCATATCCTTTCGAATAATCTCACGCCAGTCATAATCAGTTCGAGGAGCTTCACGGTTGATCACACTGTTCAGTCCGGCTCCCCACACCTGAATACGCGGTTCCATTGTACTCCAGAAATCAGCTTCCGGCACATAAGGCCATCCCGCTGCACTCGTATACACCCGACGTCCGTCAGTCTGTTTCCAATAGTTCACCAGCTTTCCCAGATAATCAGCCTGGCGGTTTCCCGACGGTTCATTGCCATAAGCCATCAGACAGAAAGAAGGGTGATTGCCATACTCTTTCAGAATGCGATCTCCTTCCTGACGGATCCATTCATCCTGCGGCAAGCCACTTCCGACCTCTGCCCAGGCACCACATTCCACCTGCAAATATAATCCCATACTGTCTGCCACGGAAAAAGCAGCTTCCGGCGGACACCACGAATGGAAGCGTACATGGTTCAATCCATATTCCTTACATTTGCCATAAATCTTTTTCCAGTAATCCTTGTCCATGGCCGGATAGCCTGTCAAAGGAAAGACACAACATTCCAGTGTACCCCGCAGAAATACCGGACGACCATTTATTTCAAATCGTGTACCCTGAGCACGAAAATCACGGAATCCGAAAGAAACGATCTGTTCGTCTGCTCCTTGCGGAGTATTCAGAGTTACTCGCATGCGATAAAGATCCGGAGTTTCTGCTGACCAGAGACGAACCTGATCTCCGAGATCTACCTCAGCTTTCAGTTCCTGATTTCCCTTTTCTGCAGTCAGGTGTACCGCTTTTCCTACCGGAGTTCCATCAGCATTTTCAGCCTGCAACAACAATTCTCCATCCGCACTGTCCGTTTTTCCTGCCAGGCAGACTCTGACGAGCACCTTCTTCTGACCAGCATCAGGATCAAGCCGCACATGATCAATATACAAAGTGGGACGTACCCGGAGAGACAGGTCGCCTATTACTCCATTCCAGTTGGTTTGAGTATGGTCTGAAACACTATGGGCATTCATACCGACATCCACTTTCATCCGATTATCTACCCGCAATGTAAGTATGTGCTCTCCGGCCGAAAGTCCATCCAGTATGTAACGATGCGGCACAGCCAGTGATGTACATTCTCCTGCCTGCCGGCCATCAACAAACAGCATGGTTTCCCAATGAGCCCGCTCCAGGTTCAGCTCTATTGAACGGCCTTCCCATTCCGATGGGACATTTATTTTTTTCTGATACCAGGCCACTCCGACATAATGTTTGTCAGGAGTCAGCCAGAAAGGAACTTTTACCTGTCCATCCTGCCGGTAAGGTTCATATTCGGGAGCGTAATACCAGGCACTGTCAACAATCTGTCCGGTCCACTGGGTTGTTACACTGACATCTTCGCCCTTTCCTTGCTCCTGTAACGAACCGGGTAACTGCACGGTCTCATCCAGAATCTTTTCCTGCCATTTTTCCTGTAATCCAACATCTTGCGGATCAAGTGCAAAATTCCATTCTCCAGCCAGCGAAAGCCGATTTACATCTTGCCGGCAAGAAACCAGTATCATCAAGAATACTGCCAGACAAGCAAAGCAACGAATCTTCATAAACGCTTACCTCCAATTAATGATTTACCAAAAATGAAAAAACTTTCCACTCACATGTCTTTACGACTTTGCGAAGTTCTATATATCCAATATTCAGACTTAAGATCCTCACTATGCAAAGTAACGACTTTTATACCAATACCAAAATAGACTATTAGAAGAAAAATATGGATTATATTATGCAAAGGGAAAGGCCTCGAAGTTTTTTAAAAACGTTTCGGCATATAAAAAAAACGTTTCGGCGTTTTCCCCTACACGCCGAAACGTTTTTTCAACAGACCTGAAACATAATTCCAGATCTGTTGCTCACCTCAACTTTTTTAATATTTATAAGAGACAACTTCCCCCGGTTTTGTATTCACCTCCAAAACCTCTCCTGTATCAGGAGAAAGGAAATGCAGAGTTCCTCCCTTTTCTGAAACAATCTTTACCTGAAAAACCTTGCCGCCCTTGCGTTCAGCTGATACAAGAAATCCGCCTCTTGCGCGAAGGTCAGTGAAAGCAACATCTTTCCATTCTTCCGGGATAGCGGGGAATACCCGAACCACTCCCGTATGACTCTGCAACAACATTTCCTGCACGGCTGCAGCAAAGGCAAAGTTTCCTTCCAATGTAAACGGACGATACGTAAACAATGATTTACCGGTACCAGACTGGTCTCCATTGGCATGGAAAAGATTTTTCAGACAGAAGCAAGATGCAAAGACACGCAAGGCCTCAGCAGCTTCTTCTCCCTTGAAAGCACGTGCCAGCATATTGGCATACCATGCGTAAGTATATCCGGTCCAGTAGTCAGGACCATAGTCTTTCATCTTCTTCAATGTCGCCAAAATAATCTGCTGATCCTTTTCGCCATTGCTCCAGTCAACCAAGCCTAAAGGATGAATGGCCAGTGCATGTGAGAAATGACGGTGCGATTCATTATACGGATGTCCTTTGGCAAATGTCAGAGCCCCTTCCTTATCCAGGTCGAAAGCCGGAAGCTGAGACTCAAGCTGAGCCCAGTGTACAGCCTCTTCACCCAGTTTCAGCGATGTAGCCATTTCTGAAGCGGCACGGAACAAGAAGCGCATCAGAGAAAGATCATAGTTAGTCATGTCTTTAAACCAGGCGTTCAGAGAATTATCATAAATCTCCGGACTGGAACTAAACTCCAGTCTGCGGACTCCGGCCTGATCAACAAAGGAAATCTGCTCAAGATAAACAGCTACATCACGAACAAACGGATATGCTTTCTCACGCAAGAATTCTTCATCAGCCGAATATTGCCAGTGCAAATAAAAATGCTGTGCCAGCCATGCACCAATGGTCTGTGACATGGAATACTGAATCCATCCTCCCATCGGCTCGCCCGTCAGCGTACACACTCCGGGAACATTCATTCCTTCTGTTTCGAAATATTGACGGGTATACCGTTTATAAACATCACGCTGATTCCACAACGTATTCAAATATCCCAGGCCTTCCGACAAATGATTACCTGTATACACGGGCCAGTAACTTAACTGTGTATTCAGATCGTGGTGATAATCTCCCTTCCAGGGCGGAAGTTTTCCGTTATCCGCAGTCCATACAGCCTGCAAAGAAATAGGATATGAATTTTCACGGGAAGCAGAACCCAGTTTGTACATTTCATTATCATATTGTTTCTGCAACAATGAATCCGGCAAACTGACAGAAGACTGCTTCCAGAAAGTATCCCAATAAGCAGTATGGTCTTCATAATCATTTGCAACTCCTCTTTTCATAGCTTCCTCAACTTCTTCTTCAGCCTTCTCAGGACACAAAGAAGTTGTCACACTCCATGTTCCATATAATTTCTTTCCCGACTTCATCCAAGAGACCGCCACTTCATAATAAAAATCCCCAAAACCTTTCTGATGATAAACGATCTTATTTCCATCCCGTATCACTTTCCCCTGTGAATACCCTAAACGTTTCAGGTCGAGACCTTCTACCGGACCACCTCCTGAATCGCCCGACAAAGTATCGGCGTATGTCGGAGCGATGATATCCGGAATAAGATTTTCGTCCAACTGATCAAAAACGAACCATCCCACAGGTTCGGAGGCATGAACGAAAGTCTGCAAACGTGTTCCTTCCGGCCACTTTACTTCACACAAAGCATCATTCAAGTACAACCGGACAGAAGACGGATTTCCCAATTCCTTCAGTGAAAACTCCAGGGCTGCTCCCGGAATCTTTGCCGGTGCCGGTTCCATATCATACGGATGATCCAGTTTCTTCTGTACCGGCAAATAGTCTTTTGTACGGATATGTTCCTTCACCCAGGCAAAACGGAAATTAGCTCCCGACAAACTGTCCGAAGGACGCAAATCCCATAAGTCTGTCCGATCCAAAGAAAGACGGAGCGCATCTCCTTTCTTCCAAACCAAAGCACCGATAGTTGCATTTCCCAAAGGGACTCCCTCGTCCCAGGTCTGAGCCAGAGAGTCAAAGACCAGATCACTCTTCGAAGTCTTGGTCGGTAAATTCTCCAACCCAGACGTACAGGCCATCAGTCCTACCAATAATCCTGACAATAAAACACTTACTCGCATTTTCTCTCAATATTAGTTTTTCGTTTCATAAAGGTTTCTGATTCTTCGGAAGAATCGTTATGTACGATGCAAAATTAGCCAAGCCCCCAAAAACTATACATAGATGAAACCACGAATTACATGGATGATTATATGATATCAAATTTATGCTGTGCTATCTGTAAAATCTTATTATCCTAAGGATTAATAAATTATATATGCATTCATAACAATTAAAAGATATCTTCCTGTCATTTCAGAACAAATTATCATTCTTTTTATTAACTTTGTAAATAACCTTATCAAAAAAGCAAGAACGATGATCAAGAGAAAAGATGGATTTAGTGGAGAAAGGGCCTTAGTTGTCCCGCATTCTATCATCGAAGAAATGGAAAAACATCCCTTGATGGCACCATTGCACATCACGGACATAGGTTATTATCCCAAAGCGGAATACCACTACCGGGAGCGCAGGGAGCCGATAACCCAATACATCCTTATATACAACGTGGAAGGAAGAGGATGGTATCAACTTGACGGACAAAAATATGAAGTAAAAAGCAACCAATATTTTATCCTGCCGGCAGGCAAACCACATGCGTATGGAAGTTACGAAAATGAAGGATGGACCATCTACTGGATCCATTTCAAAGGATCCCTTGCCGAACATTATGCACAGGGAGCTTCCAAGCCTATTGATATTCTTCCGACAATCGACTCGCGAATCAATACACGCATGGATTTGTTTGAAGAAATCTACCACACGCTGGAAATGGGATATAGCAGAGAAAATCTGCTGTATGCATGCAGCTGCTTTGCACACTATTTGGGAACACTCAGATACCTGCAATCTTACCGGAATGCTTCATATAATGATTCCATTTCAAGCGATCCCATTATGATTACGGTACATTATATGAAAGAAAATATCGGGAAGAAAGTTACGCTACAGGAACTCGCTGACAATTTGGGTTACTCAGCCTCTCACTTTTCTGCCATCTTTACGCAAAGAATGGGGAATTCTCCTCTTAACTACTTTAACCAGCTGAAGATTCAGAAAGCATGTCAGTTACTCGACTTCACGGATATGAAAATCAATCAGGTCTGCTTCAAAGTCGGTATTGAAGACAACTTCTATTTCTCCAGACTCTTCCGCAAAATAATGGGCATGTCGCCACAAGCTTATAAACAAATGAAAAAAGGATAATAAAAACAAGCGTGTGAATCCATCACGGACTCACACGCTCCACCCATTTCATAAAGTTTTATATTAAAGATACCTGTCAGTTTCTTTTTATTCCTTTTCAGGAGAGAGAATTCAGACCAGTTCTTCAATCAAGGAACAAAAAGCTTGAATTCCCTGATGGTTTACATCTGCATTCTTCAGCTCTTCCAGCAAATGAAGTGATTTATCTTTCTGATTCAATCCCCAGTAGCCCAAAGCCATCATATATTTGCAATGGATTACATTTCTGATATTCAAATCATCTTCCCAAATCAACAGATCAGGCAAAGAAACAGCAAAATAATCAATACGCACTTTGTCAAACAAATGCTTTTCTCCATAAGCTACCAATTTATGGAAGCGGCTGTTAGCTTCTTCTTCACGGCCCAGCTTCAATAAAGCCATACCCTGATAGAAGATCTTGTCAGGTTTCTGGTCATTGTAATAAATGGCAGCAACCGGTTCGGTCGGACCTTGTACAGCCTGTTCCCAACAAGACTTCGCATTCTCCAGGTCACCCATCTGCTGATAAGCGCATCCCATCAAGTAATAGAAGTCATTTTCCTGAGCTCCCTGCAGCTTTCCTTCTCCCAAATGATGCGGATAAACCAGACATTCCTTCAGCCAGTTCAAGGCTTCAGCCGAATGTTTCTCCTGCAGACATTTCTTCGCCAGTTCCACACGGGCTATCTGATATTGGGCAGGCACTTTTCCTTCACCACCTTCCCAAGGATGGAAGATCCGTGCATCCAGCAACTTGCGAGCCTCTTCATATTCACCAACCTGATTCAGCAAAGTTATCTGTTCCAGATACAAATCATCTCGCTGGGCAATCAATTGAGAGTTCTTCCGAAGGAAAGCCAGACGTTCTGCATGCGGACGGCCAAGTCTCTTATACAACTGATCGAGCTCCATCAGCACACGGGCATCGGATGAATCCAGAGCAAAGGCTTTTTCCATGCATTGCAATGCCTCTTCCGTACGCTGTTGCTTATTGAAATAAGCCAAAGCCAGGTTACGCCATGCGGACGGGAACTGATTATCCAGTTCAACAGAAGTTTCCCATTCGCGGACAGCCAGGTCATATTGACGTTTGTCATACCACAAATTGCCCAGATAATAATGAGCTTTGGCATCTTGTGAGTTATATTGTGTTGCACATTCCAGCGCAAGAATATCTTCCAGACGATTCGGGAAACAATAATCCGGACAAGCAGCTGCTGCATTCTTGAATGCTTCTTCCTCCAGATGCAAACCTCCCTGTACACTGCACCAGCCGATATAATAATGAGTCATCGGAGTGGCGAAGCCTCCAGAAACGGCCTGATTCAAGACATCAACAGCCTCTTTCCAACAGCCGGCAGCCGCATAGTCCAATGCCAATTCATGATAGTTGTTAGCTTCCTCACGCATCAGCTCCTTCCATGCAGAAAGATCACTCTCCGACTGAGTCAGAAGGAAACGTTCATAAAGGCAACCGAAATTGAAGCGATCCAACTTCAGTGATTCTGCAATCAGTTGAAGAGCTTCTTCAGAACGGTTTTCATAACGCAGAACTACCGTTTTCAAATGACGTGCCTTATGGTTATGCCAGTTTCTGATCAGTGAACGGTCTGCTTCCTCCAATGCATCATCCCAACGACGCTGCAATGCTGAAATCTGGGCGCAGGCAAAATAACCTGCATCCTGCCAGGCTCCATTCCAACAAGCTTTATAGAAGCGATTATAAGCCTCATCATATTTACCCTGATATTTCAGGACAAGTCCCAGGTTGTACAAAGGCTCACCATCATAAGGATTCGGATTACGCTTCAGCTGGGTCTTTATTGCCTGACGCAAATAAGTCTCAGCCTTTTGGAAACGTCCTTTTCTCAAATACCATAATCCCAAAGCATTATTATTGCGCACATCTGTCGGATCGCGTCTGAGTGCTTCTTCGTAATAAGCTACCGGATTATAAGTTGCATGACGATACTGCTCCAGATGCAAGCCGGTAAGATAAAGCTGTTCTGTTGTAGCTATTTCATGCGGAAGCAAAGCCGGTTCAGCCGGTTCGGGTATAGGTTTAACTTCATCCGGTTCGCATTGCCAGCCAAGCACCTCACGTCCACCAGACAGCAGACTCAAGTGCAAATCCTGGAAGCGGACATTGCCAATCTCTACTGACTGTTCAAATACCTCTTCCGGTGACAGAGTCTGTTCCTGATCAAACAATACCTGATTACCCGCAACAAGACGAATACGTATAAGTTGTCTTGAAGTAGCAAAAATCTTCAGACGTACACTTGATTCTCCCTCCTGTTCTACATTCAACAGCAGATCCTTGCTAGCATTCTTTACCACACCCAATTCACGGTACGGAAGGAAGTACTGCACAAAGCTCTTTTCTTCATAAGGCTGCAACCAGGTAAAGTCAGGCTGATTATCAGTATAAACTCCCGCCATCAATTCGATATACGGTCCATCCTCATCGGTAAGATTACGGTCCCATGCGCGTCCGAAATCACCATTTCCCCAGGTCCATTGTTTCTTTCCGGGTGACACATGATGGTTTGCCACATGCAATACACCGGCATGTGTATCGTTTTCATAACCACCCACAAAGTTGAAACGAGAATTAATAGCCATATAAGATGTCGGTACAGGAAGATTCCGGTAATTGGAAATATCAACTCCTGCCGAATAATCAATCTTATAATATGTTCCCGTAGCTATCGGGAAAGTGGAAACATCACGTTTTCCGTGGTCAAATACGGCATTTACATCAGGCGGGAAAACACTCTGGTAATGGTCATTGACTGCTACTGCCGGATTAGCCCACCACAAGAAAGTCTGAGGTGTTTCTGTACGGTTGTATAACACGCCTTTAATCTCAAGGAATGCCTTTCCCGGACGAAGTGTAAATCCGGCCATACCTTTCTGATGGAACATCCGTTCCGTTTCGCTCACCCATACTGTTACGCTTCCATCTTCAAACTCCTCGATATCACAGTCCACCGGCATAAAAGTACTCGGGCGATGATGCTGCGGCCAGTTAAATTCAATACCACCTGAAATCCAGGGACCAACCAAACCAACAAGTGCCGGTTTGATCACATGGTTATAATAAACAAAATGCCGTTGTTTAATCTTATCATACGCCATCTGCACGCGTCCTCCCAATTCCGGAAGAATCATGATTTTCAGATATTCATTTTCAAGAAAAACAGCATTGTAAGTATGATCTTTCTTTTCATCTGAAATTCGTTCGATAACAGGGTAAGGATAAACGACACCGCTACTTCCCTGATAAACGCGATTTTCCAGAAACATCGGATTCTTTTCGGGCTTTCCCACTTCATAGGTCGGAATCACCACTTGTTCTTTCCACGCTTTAACCATAAATATAATAAGTTTTTAATATCAAGATTCTCTACAGATCGGCCTGTTCCGGCCGAAAGAATAATTCTTTAAATCAATTCACGTTCCAGTTTCTCCAATGATTTTCCTTTTGTTTCCGGCAGGCGGCAATATAAAAAGACATAACTTACCGCGCAAATCAATGCATAGATCCAGAAAGTACCACTACTACCCAATGAAGCATTCAGCAGAGGGAATGTATAAGTCAGAGTGAAACATCCGATCCACAAAGCAAAGGTTGCCGTAGCCATAGCCACTCCACGCACACGGTCCGGGAATATTTCAGAAAGCAAAACCCAGGTTACAGGTCCCAGTGACATGGCATAGCAAGCGATCGCCAGTACCACCAACAGCACCATAAAGAAGCCGCTCAACTGAAAATAATAGCAAGCACCAAGAATCAGATAAATACCTCCCAGTCCACCGGCTCCCAACAGCATCAAAGCCCGACGTCCCCAGCGGTCAACCGTATAGATCGCAACAAATGTAAAGACAACATTGGCAATACCTGTCACCACAATATTAAACAAGACATCTCCCAAAGCGAAACCAGCCGACTGGAAAATTTCCTGTGCATAATTAAATATGACATTGGTTCCGCACCATTGCTGGAATACAGCAACCACAATACCTAACAGCAAAACTCTCCGATAAGGACGGCTGAAAAGCAATTTCAGCTTTCCGGAAGATTCTGTTGATGAAACAGATGAGCCGGTCAAAGTCTGTATCTCTGTCAAGGCATATTGAGGACCGCCAATATGTGAAAGCACTTCCTTTGCTTTCTCCAGACGTCCTTTCAGAAACAACCAGCGGGGACTTTCCGGAATAAAGAAAGCCAGCAGGAAAAAAGCTGCTGCAGGAAAAACAGCTCCCCAGAACATCCAGCGCCATCCCATCTGCCCATTCCATGAAGCCAGGATATCAGCGCCGGTAAATTCGGCAGGAATAGGATCTGCAATCAGCCAGTTGGTTACCTGAGCTCCCAATATTCCCAGCACAATAGTCAGCTGATTCAACGAAACCAGCTTTCCGCGCACTGAAGCCGGTGCAACTTCTGCTATATACATCGGAGAAAGATTGGAAGCTATACCAATTCCTATACCTCCTAAAAAACGAGCAAATAAAAACAGAGTAAAAGTATGTGCAGCGCCTGTTGCATAAGCTGAAATCAGAAAGATTATAGCTGCAACCAGCAACAACGGACGACGTCCATATTTATCAGCCATAAATCCGGTAATCATTGCACCAATCAGACAGCCCAGCAGAGCAATACTCATGGCCCAACCTTGCATAGAAGGTATATCTGCGATTCCGAAATACAATTCATAAAAAGGTTTGGCACCTCCAATGACAACCCAGTCATATCCAAACAGAAGTCCTCCCATTGCCGAAACAAGACAAATGAAATAGACAAAACCTTTATTGTATGTTTTCATAAGTTATAGTGATTTTTGATTCTGTTGCAAAGGTAGTCTGGCACAAAGGAATATAAAATAGAATTTACGAGCGAACGAATGGACAATATTATGATTCACGAGAAAAGACTTCCGAAAACTAAAAAACGGATAGCCGCAGAAGAAAACTCTTCCGCAGCTATCCGCTCTTATTCCATATATAATCTGGCTGAAGACCTATCCCCGCAACTGCTTATCCATAGCAGCAGCAGCACGACGTCCGTCACCCATTGCCAGAATTACCGTTGCTCCACCCCGGACAATATCTCCTCCGGCATAAATGGTAGGTATAGAAGATTGCATGTCTTCATTAACCGCAATGGTTCCTTTCCGGCCCAGTTCAAGTCCCGGAATAGAATTGGGAACGATCGGATTAGGAGATACACCTACACTCACAATGGCCATATCAATATCAATTGTTTCAACAGCACCTGGAATAGCAACAGGGCTACGGCGTCCGGAAGCATCCGGTTCACCCAATTCCATCTTCTGGAGTACTACCTGTTTCACTCTTCCTTTTTCATCAGCAATATATTCAATCGGATTATGCAAAGTCAGGAATTCCACACCTTCTTCCTTGGCATGTTTCACTTCTTCCAGACGGGCAGGCATTTCAGCTTCTGAACGACGATAAATGATCATTGCTCTTTCTGCTCCCAGACGGCGTGCCGTACGGACGGAATCCATTGCTGTATTTCCACCACCGATAACCGCAACACGCTTACCGAATGTAACCGGTGTATCCGAATCTTCGCTGGCCGCATCCATCAAATTAACACGAGTCAGATATTCATTGGATGACATAATGTTAATGGAGTTCTCTCCCGGAATATTCATAAAGTTGGGCAATCCGGCACCGGAAGCAACAAAGATACCTTTATAGCCTTCATCCTCCAGATCCTTCACGCTGATTGTCTTGCCGACAATACAGTCCTTGACAAACAGAACTCCCATCTTCGAAAGATTTTCGATTTCTACATCTACAATCTTATTCGGCAGACGGAATTCCGGAATACCATATTTCAATACACCACCGATTTCGTGCAATGCTTCAAATACAGTTACTTCATATCCCAGCTTGGCCATGTCTCCGGCAAAAGAAAGACCTGCAGGACCGGAACCGACAACAGCAACCTTAATACCATTCTTTGAAGCAATCTCCGGAACAGAAATCTGTCCGCTTTCACGTTCGTAGTCGGCAGCAAAACGTTCCAGGTATCCGATAGCCACAGCCTCATGTCCCATCTTCAGATGAATACATTTTGACTCACACTGCTTTTCCTGCGGACAAACACGTCCACATACTGCTGGCAAAGCACTGGTCTGCTTCAACACGCGTGCAGCCTCCAGGAACTCACCCCGCTCGATATTCTTGACAAATGCAGGAATATTGATGCCGACAGGACATCCTTGCATACAAGACGGATTGGCACAATCCAGACAACGCTTAGCTTCTGTCAGTGCCTGCTCTTCATTCAATCCCAGGTTTACTTCTTCCTTACGGCTGTGAGAACGATATTCCGGTTCCAGCTCATTCATCTTTACACGAGGAATAGCCGTACGTTCTTTCGGTTTCATAGACTTACGCAATTCTTCACGCCAGGGTGCCGTACGGTCATCTGCGGGTTTCACAGCTTCACAAGTCTCTGATGCTTCATGTTCCAACTTATGTATTTCCGCACGTTCAATATCGCGGAAGGCACCCATACGCTTCAACATTTCATCAAAGTCCACCTGGTGTCCGTCAAATTCAGGACCATCAACACATACAAACTTGGTCTTTCCGCCAACAGTGATACGGCAGGCACCGCACATACCGGTACCGTCAACCATGATTGTATTCAGCGACACTTCTGTCGGAATCTCATACTTCTTGGTCAACAGACAAACAAACTTCATCATAATGGCAGGACCAATGGCAAAACATTTGTCCACCTTTTCACGCTTGATAACTTCTTCCACACCTTCCGTTACCAGTCCTTTCTTGCCATACGATCCGTCATCGGTCATAATAATTACCTCATCCGAACTTTCACGCATTTCCTTCTCCAGGATAATCAATTCCTTGGTACGTCCGGCCAATACAGTGATCACACGATTTCCTGCAGCCTTCAATGCCTGCACAATAGGCAACATCGGAGCTACACCTACACCACCTCCGGCACAAACTACCGTACCGAAATTGTCAATATGCGTTGCTTTTCCCAGCGGGCCTACCACATCCGTAATATAATCACCCTCATTCAATTCACATAAACGGGTTGAAGAAAGTCCGACTTCCTGCACCACCAGTGTAATAGTTCCTTTAACGGGGTCAGCAGCAGCAATAGTCAAAGGCATACGTTCACCTTTTTCTCCTACACGGACAATCACAAAGTGACCAGCCTTACGCGACTTGGCAATTAACGGTGCATCAACGACCAGTTTAAAGACCTTTTCTGAGAAATGTTCTTTTGAAATAATTTTATTCATTTCTTTATACGATAAGTTAGTTATTTTTCTTATATGTTGGCTTTTAGATAATTTTTCGCAAAGGTAAGATAAAAAAACAAGATACTCAACGCGAGTCCGCAAAAATCAACAGAAAAACCTGAAACACATGGGCTCCATGAATTTCTGACAGACGCATTTCTTCTATTTCCGAAAAAAATCCTACCTTTGTTGAGATGATTTCAACATCAGCCCATTATAAAAAGGCATCAAACCTATAAACCTAATAAGAACAAGATGAAAATGAACAAAATGCTTACGCTGGTCTGCGGACTGGCATTGGGAAGCCACCTTGCGGCCCAACAACCACGCTATGAACTGATCTGGCAAGAAGACTTTAATGGCAGTACCTTCGACGAAAAGTACTGGACCAAAATTCCCCGTGGAAATGCAGACTGGTGCAGACACATGTCGGATGAACCTTCTCTGTACGAAGTAAAAGACGGAAACCTGATCCTGAGAGGAAAAGTCAATGACGGCATTGTACCACAAGATACCGCACGTTACATCACCGGCGGACTTTACACCAAAGACAAAAAGACCATTACTCACGGAAAAGTTGAAATCAAAGCCAAACTTCAGGCTGCTCAGGGAGCATGGCCGGCTTTCTGGATGCTTCCCAACACCGGAACATGGCCCAACGGAGGAGAAATTGATATCATGGAACGGTTGAACCATGACTCCATCGCTTACCAAACCGTACACTCCTATTACACTTATGTACTGAAAGAAGAGAACAACCCGCCCCACGGAGGTATCGGAGCCATCAATCCGGATGATTATAATGTATATGCCGTAGAGATTCTTCCGGACAGTCTGGTTTTCTCCATCAACGGAAACCATACATTCACTTATCCCCGCATAGAGACGGACAAAGAAGGTCAGTTCCCCTTTGGTACACCTTATTATATATTAATAGACATGCAGATTGAAGGAAGCTGGGTAGGAAAAGCCAACCCTGCCGAATATCCGGTTGAAATGCAGATAGACTGGGTTAAAGTATACAGCTTAAAGCCCTAAACATACACACCAGGTACAGACAAAATCGGGATGCAGCAAATAACGGATCTGAAACAAACGATGATGACCGGTCCGGTATTCTGCTCCCGACAATGTACCGGTCTCACCAACTTCAAAGGGCATCACTCTTAAATGTTCCACGAAATCCACCTCCTGACAACCCAGAACTTTATACAGGGTTTCTTTAGCAGACCAGTGTATCAGCAGCTGACTGAGCATCTCTTCCGGTGACAGACTGTCCCGATGAGGAATCTCTTCCGGATGAATAAACCGGCTCATTACTTTCCGAACCCGCTCCGTACATTGTTCTATATCCATCCCCACCTCAGCAGACGGATGAAGTCCGACGGCTACATATCCTTTCGTATGAGAAATCGTCAGCTGAAACAAATGTCCTTCCACATAAGGTTTACCGGAAGACTCATGCAAAATATGATATTCCTTTCCGGTTAACGTTTTCAGTAATACCCGAACCGCCAGATATTCCATCTTGCGCCCCTGCGCCTTCAATGAGTCCAGCTCGGCGTCATAAGGCAGTCCCCCGGTCAGCATTGCCCGCAACTCTTCTGCAGACTCACAGACTTTCCAGATTCCCCACTCTGCGTCTCCTTCTTTCCAATGTCGGTAAAGCGGCATCTCTTCAAACTTTATTTTTCAGATTCCACAGCCTCCTTCTCCGGTCGGGAACAGATTGACACCTTTACTTTCAGAATACGGCGTGCATCCATTTCCAACACTTCAAAACGGAAATACTGGTATGTGATGACTTCATGCAGGGAAGGGAATTCTCCTTTCAGTTCCAGCAGAAGTCCGGCCAGGGTATCGGCATCTCCCTCCACCGTTTCAAATACATCCGAATCGATTTTCAGAATCTTATAAAAATCACTCAGCAATGTCTTGCCTTCGAATACGTAGGTGTCATCAGCCAGTTTCACATAAGTGCGTTCTTCTTCATCATACTCATCGTTGATTTCTCCTACGATTTCTTCTATAATATCTTCCATCGTTACCAATCCCGATGTTCCTCCAAATTCATCCACAACAATAGCAATATGAATCCGGTTTATCTGGAAGTCGCGCAACAAATCATCAATCTTTTTGGTCTCCGGAACAAAGTAGGCCGGACGTATCAGGTTCTGCCATTTAAAATCATCCCCCCGATCCAGATAGGGCAGCAAATCCTTGATATACAGAATTCCCTTCACATTATCCCGGTTTTCCTGATATACAGGTATACGAGAATACGCATTCTCAACAATACATTTCAATACCTCGGAATAAGAAGCCTCAATATCCAGATCCACCATATCCAGACGGGAAGTCATCACTTCCTTGGCTGTTTCCTCTCCGAAACGGATAATACCTTCCAGCATATTCGTTTCTTCGGATATCTCACTTTTATCCGTCAGTTCCAGTGCCTGCGACAATTCATCCACCGACAAGTTACACTGCTTTTTTCTTTTCTGGGCCACACGATTGATAACAAAGGTGGAACGGACCAGCAGGTTCGACAAAGGACGAAAAACAGAAAGCAATACCCAAATAACCGGAGCAGCCTTACGGCAGAATGACAAAGTATGCTGGGCCGAATAAATTTTCGGCATAATTTCGCCAAAAAGCAATAAAAGGAAGGTCAGAATAACGGTGATCACCAGAAATTCGAGAATTTCGGCCCCGCCAAAGTCTATCACGCTGGCAAAGAAATAATTGCACAACATGATAATCGTAACATTTACAAAATTATTAGAGATCAGAATTGTAGCCAGAAGCCGTTCGGAATCATCCAGCAACGCTTTTATACGTTTGTCTACCGCATGATTTTCCTCTTCGATTTCATTACGATCTGCCGGCGAAAGCGAAAAGAACGCAATCTCAGATGCCGAAACAAAACCTGAAGCATACAATAACAACAAAGCTAAAACCAAAGCCACAATTGCTCCTGCTGAAGGAGCAAAGAGGGTCACATCATTACATAAATCCGCCAAGCGGCATAAATACGAGTCTGGGTCCAAGGATTATAAATTTAGTTAAACAATCAAATTAGAACGGCAAGTCATCCGACATCTCCCCTGCGGGTGCAGATTGAGCCGCGGATCCCTGCTGTACAGGCTGTGCGCCCGAAGGCTGAGCCGGTGCAGACTGAGGAGCCTGCTGAGACTGGCGAGGCGAAGAAAGCATTTCCATATTATCGCCGAAAATCTCTACAACATAACGTTTCACTCCGTTCTGGTCATCATAAGAACGTGAACGGATTTTCCCCTCAATATAGAGTTTGTCTCCTTTGCGGACATATTTCTCTGCTGTTTCTGCCAGTCCGCGCCACAATACGATATTATGCCATTCAGTACGTTCCGGCACCTGTGTTCCATTTGCCAGCGTATAACCGCGGTCTGTTGTAGCCAAAGGAAAAGTAGCTACTGCCACACCTGAATCCAAATATCTTACATCGGGATCTTTTCCGACATTACCGATCAACTGTACCTTATTCAATGACATAATCTTATCGTTTTATCTAATTTTAGGTTCCAAAAGTAACGAAAAAAAATGAGATATCAAGCGAGACACCGGAAATTTGTGCAGATCTTCTTCCCGGATGCGCTGAAAACCGTCCAAAAACGCATCTTCATTTTCCAGAACCACCTCATAACAGGAAGCATACACCACCCGATGCGAAAGCACATGTTTCACTCCGCTTTCTACCAGACGGATCCTTTTAACAGCCTGCCCGCCTAACAACTTGTTCCATTCCGGCAAAGCAAACAGCTCTGACTCATCAGGCTTTTCCGGAGTTTCTATCAAGGGAAACTCATACAGGTTTTGCCAGATATCTCCCGCACCGCGCTTATTTATAAAGGTATATACGCCCGCACGCACGTAAATATACGAAAAATAACGGTTCACCGTCTTTACCTTATGAGATTTCCGGGGCAACTCCTCCACCCGCTTGTCACGTAATGCCACACAACTGTCAGCCAGCGGACAAACCTGACAGTCCGGTGAAGCCGGCACACACTGCAAAGCCCCGAAATCCATGATAGCCTGATTGTAAACAGCCGGGTGCTTCCGGTCGAGAAGCTGATCCGCCAGCTGCGCAAACAGTTTCTTTCCGGCAGCGGTATCTATCGGTTCATCCACACCCATCCAGCGCGAAAGCACCCTGTATACGTTTCCATCGACCACGGCACAAGGCATATCATAAGCAAATGAGCAGATAGCTGCTGCCGTATAATCGCCCACTCCCTTCATGGCACGCACTTCCTTATATGTTTCGGGCAGTCTTCCCCGGCCAGCAAGTGAACGGGCAGCCTCATGCAAGTTGCGGGCACGCGAATAATATCCCAGTCCCTGCCACATTTTCATCACCTCGTCTTCATGTGCTTCAGCCAGACTGCATACATCGGGAAACCGCTCAATGAAACGGCAATAATAAGCATAGCCCTGCGTCACCCGCGTCTGTTGTAGGATAATTTCCGAAATCCAGATCCGGTAAGGATCCTTTGTCTCGCGCCAGGGAAGCTCCCGGCGGTGCAGTTCGTACCATCTGATCAAGCTCTCACTAAACTGATTTACACTCATACCACTTCTTTAAAACTGTTTTTTTGAGCAAAAATAGGAATTTTGATACCTTCAGACACACTTTTTACAAAATTTGTTCGGAATATATTTTTCAGAGTACGAGAAAAGCTATATATTTGCAGACCAAAAATTTAAGATAACGTATAACAATAATTATTAGCGAAATGACTAAAGCAGATATTGTAAACGAAATTGCCAAAAACACTGGCATTGACAAAGCCACAGTACTGACAACCCTGGAAGCGTTTATGGATTCAGTAAAGGATTCTTTGTCAAAAGACGAAAACGTATACCTGAGAGGTTTTGGCAGTTTCATCGTCAAGAAAAGAGCTCAGAAAACTGCTCGCAACATCTCCAAGAATACAACTATCATCATTCCGGAACACAATATTCCGGCATTCAAACCTGCCAAGACTTTTACATTGTCAGTAAAAAAATAAATTAACACTAGTATTAACCCTATAAAATTTTGAAGCTATGCCAAGCGGAAAGAAAAGAAAAAGACATAAAATGTCTACTCACAAACGTAAAAAAAGACTAAGAAAGAACAGACATAAAAGCAAAAAATAATTGTTAGTCTGTCCGACTTCAATAAAGAACAAACTTGCAAAGCTCCTACTAGTCTTTCAGGTTTGTTCTTTGCGTATTAGTCAAGAAAAAACGCGGATTCTGCTCCTTGCATAATCCGCGTAATTCTAGAATCTCAGTTATAACTTTTAAAACTAAGTAACAAGTGACAAGCGAATTAGTAGTAGACGTACAGCCCAAAGAGATTTCTATCGCACTTCTTGAAGACAAGAACCTGGTGGAACTCCAAAAAGAAGAACGCAATCTTTCTTTTTCAGTGGGTAACATGTACGTGGGCAAAGTTAAAAAAATCATGCCCGGACTGAACGCCTGCTTCGTAGATGTCGGTTTCGAGAAAGACGCTTTCCTTCACTACTTAGACTTAGGACCACAATTCCATTCGTATCAGAAGTATCTCAAGCAAGTCGTAAGCGACAGAAAAAAACTGTACCCCATTACGAAAGCTTCCATGCTCCCCGACATCGAAAAGGACGGATCCATTTCGAATGTCCTGCAGCAAGGTCAGGAAGTTATTGTACAGATCGTCAAGGAACCTATCTCAACCAAAGGTCCGCGCCTGACGTGCGAACTCTCATTCGCAGGCCGTTATCTGGTACTTATACCTTTCAATGATAAGGTTTCCGTATCACAAAAAATTAAATCGAATGAAGAACGTGCCCGCCTCAAACAGCTGTTACAAAGCATCAAGCCTAAAAATTTTGGCGTGATCGTACGAACTGTTGCCGAAGGAAAGCGCGTTGCCGAACTCGATGCCGAACTGAAAGTCTTGCTGAAACATTGGGAAGAAACCATCACCAAAGTACAAAAGGCCACCAAGCTGCCTTCACTCGTGTACGAAGAAACAAGCCGTACCGTAGCCATGCTGCGCGATCTGTTCAACCCGTCGTATGAAAACATTTATGTCAACGACGAAGCCGTGTACAACGAAGTGAAAGATTATGTAGCGCTTATCGCCCCTGAACGGGTAAACATTGTCAAGCTATACAAAGGCCAGCTTCCCATCTTTGACAACTTCGCCATTACCAAACAGATCAAATCCTCGTTTGGAAAAACTATTTCCTACAAAAGCGGAGCTTATCTGATCATTGAACACACCGAGGCATTGCACGTGGTAGACGTGAACAGCGGCAACCGTTCCAAGTCTGGAAACGGACAGGAAGCCAATGCACTGGATGTGAATCTGGGCGCAGCCGATGAGTTGGCGCGTCAGCTCCGGTTAAGAGACATGGGAGGAATCATCGTTGTCGACTTCATTGATATGAATCTTGCTGAAAACCGGCAGAAACTCTACGAACGCATGTGTCAGAACATGCAGAAAGACCGTGCAAAACATAATATTTTGCCGCTCAGCAAGTTCGGTCTGATGCAAATCACCCGTCAGCGCGTCCGCCCGGCCATGGACGTGAATACAGACGAAGATTGTCCGACCTGTTTCGGAAAAGGAAAAATCAAGCCGTCCATCTTGTTTACCGACACCCTGGAAAGCAAGATCGACTATCTGGTCAATAAGCTGAAAGTGAAGAAATTTACGCTGCACATCCATCCTTATGTAGCAGCATACGTCAATCAGGGACTTGTTTCCCTGAAACGGAAATGGCAAATGAAGTTTGGATTCGGTATCAAAGTCATTCCCAATCAGAACCTGGCCTTCCTGGAATATAAATTCTATGACACCAAAGGCGAGGAACTGGACATGAAGGAAGAATTCGAAATCAAATAATCGGTTTCAAACCGCTTCCGGACAAATCAGCACGAACCGCACAGACAGCCGACAACCGGCCCTGCGCGGTTCGTGTTTTTTTTTTCATACGAACGTAACACGGATGTCACTCCCGGGAAACACCCCTCCGCTACCTTTGCAGCGTGAAAAGGGACACATACTGTTAAACATAGATATATTCCTTAAGATGACTGGCCGACAAATCCGTGACGGATGGGTTGGCTTTAATTTTTTCCGCCAGTTTGCAACCCGGTTGCAAAAACAGATGCTTAACTTTGCAGACAGATAAAACAAGAAAAACATGAATGCCAAAGACTGCTGCGACATACTGACACAAGCCGGAATCCGTCCTACATCAACCCGGATCCTGGTGTATGAAGCCATTGCGGAAGAAAAAAACACCTTCTCTCTGGGCGATCTGGAAGAACGTCTGCCCAGTATCGACAAGTCAGGCCTTTTCCGTACACTGACTCTCTTCCACGACCACCGGCTCATTCACAGCGTAGACGACGGAAGCGGCTCGCTGAAATACTGTTTCTGTCACAATCACGGAAACTGCCGCGAAGAAGAAGAACACTGCCATTTCTATTGTGAGGAATGCCGGAAGACCTATTGTCTGGACCAGGATCTGATCCCTCACGTAGACCTGCCGGAAGGTTTTATTCCCCGCAAGATCAACTATATCGTCAAAGGAATCTGCGCAAACTGCGCCAAACGAAAACATCTGTAACCATGTCACATCATCACCATCATCATTCCACCGGCAATGCAGCGAAGAACATTTCGGTCGCATTCTTTCTCAATGCCGCCTTTGTTGTCATTGAACTGGTGGGAGGACTGCTCACCAACAGTATCGCCATCCTGACCGATGCCCTTCACGACTTCGGCGACTGCCTGTCGCTGGCCATAGCCTGGATGCTGCAAAAGAAATCTACCCAGGGACGTACATCTACCTATACTTACGGCTACAAGCGATTCTCCCTGCTGGGCAGTGTCTTTCTTTCGGGAGTGCTCGCCATCAGTTCTACCATCGTCCTCCTTGAAGCCGGACAGCGACTGCTGAACCCTCAGCCCGTCAATGCCCAGGGCATGCTCTGGGTGGCCGTCATCGGTATTCTTATCAACGGAGGAGCAGCTTTCAACCTGAAGAAAGGCTCATCCCTGAACGAGCGCGCCGCCTTTCTCCATATCATGGAAGACGTGCTGGGATGGGTTTCCGTACTGATTGTCAGCATTGTCATGCTTTTCATCGACCTTCCGATGCTCGACACCCTGCTTTCCATGGGAATTTCCATCTGGGTGCTGACCAACGTCTGGAAAAATCTGCATGCAGTGTTCAGGATCATGCTTCAGTCCGTTCCCGAAGATATCCCGGTGGATGAACTGACACGGAAACTGACCGAAATCGAAGGCATCCGTTCAATCCACGACATGCACCTCTGGAGTCTGGACGGAGAGTCGCACGTAATGACCCTCCACGCGGTCACTTCCGGAACAAACTTCCATCAGCTGAAGGAGGAAATACAAGCCGTGGCGCGCCAGTATCACATCATACATACGACCATTGAATTTGAAGAACCGGGAGAAAAATGCCTTTGCGACACTTCTCTCCCGGAATAAAATCAACCCGACCGAAGCCTCAGTCTCCGGTCGGGCCAATCCTTTCACCACCTGATCAGCGATGCTTGATATTCAGTTTCACCGGATGAATCATGTTCTCCGGACTCAGAATCTGATCAATTTCCTCTTTCGTCAAAATACCGTGATCCAGTATCAGCTGATAAACACTCTTTCCCGTTTCAAGCGCTTCTTTGGCTATCTTGGTGGAGTTCTTGTAACCGATCACCGGATTCAGAGCCGTCACTACTCCGATGCTGTGATGCACTTCGTTGATACAATGCTCTTCATTGGCCGTAATGCCTTCCACACAAAGCGTCCGCAACGTACGGAAACCATTCATCATCAGTTCGGCAGACTCAAAGCAACACTGCACCATTACAGGTTCCATCACATTCAGTTCCATCTGAGCAGCCTCACCTGCCATTGTGACACAAAGTTCATTACCGATCACCTTGAAGCAGATCTGGTTCATCACTTCCGGAATCACCGGATTCACCTTGCCCGGCATAATGGATGATCCCGGCTGCATGGCCGGCAGGTTTATTTCGCCCAGTCCGCAACGGGGACCACTGGCCAGCAGACGCAAGTCATTACAGATCTTGTTTACCTTCACGGCCAGACGCTTCATTGCCGAAGCATATCCAACCAGGCAGGATGTATCGGAAGTGGCACCTACCAGATCATCCGACAAACGGATATCCCAGCCCGTGATGTCACGCAAAGCGGCAATACACTTTTCAGCATATCCCGGTTCGGCACAGATTCCCGTACCGATAGCCGTCGCACCCATGTTGACAGTCAGGAAATCGGCCGCAGCCTCGTTCAAATGTTTGATTTCATCCGTCAGGATGCTTGCAAACCCGTTAAACGTCTGTCCCAGTGTCATCGGCACCGCATCTTCCAGTTGTGTACGTCCCATCTTGATGATATGGGCAAATTCTTCTCCTTTCCGGCGGAAGGCAGCAATCAGATCTTCCAGATAAGGCAACAGCTTCAGATGAGTGGCATACATCCCCAGATGGATAGCCGTCGGATATGCATCGTTGGTTGACTGGGAACAGTTCACATGGTCATTGGGCGAACAAAAAGCATAATCTCCGTGTGCATGCCCCATGATTTCCAGTGCACGGTTGGCTATTACCTCATTGGCATTCATATTTGTCGACGTACCAGCTCCTCCCTGAATCATGTCTACAGGGAACTGATCGTGAAAACGTCCTTCCAGAATTTCACGGCAAGCCTGCGTAATGGCCTGAAACTGTTCATCCGTCAGCAAGCCGAGCTCATGATTGGCGCGGGCAGCTGCCATCTTGGTCATGGCCAGCCCATTGATAAATAAAGGATACTCATTCAGGTGATATTTGCTGATCGAAAAATTTTCAATTCCTCTCAGTGTCTGTACACCATACAGGCATTCATCTGAAATTTCACGAGAGCCGATCAAATCGCTCTCCACCCGAGTCTTTTTTACATCCTCCATAGTTTTTTCTTCTTATATTAGTGATCAGAATAAATCAAAAAGCCCGTATCTGTCTTTTTGATACATAAACATAACAACTATTCCCCATCAAAAGTTGAGCCAAAGTGATTATTTTTCCATAAATCCCCCAAAATATGACATTTTAACACAAAACCTGTATTCCATATTCCTCATTCACCCCTCCCCGCTTTCTTAACAGCCTTTTAACAGCTCCCTGAAAAAAGCCTAAACTTTCCGCTGCGAGACGGAGAAAATTCTCTTTTCTCGGAATAAAAAGTTAACTTTAACCCACGATAACCACAAAAACTGAACCCGCAATGAAATACGTGTACCTCTTTTTGCTGCTTATAATTACCCTGCCCGCCATGGCCAACAACAAGGTCAGCGGTGAAGATATCGTTCAGAAAGCCACCCAATACTCCGGCATTCGCTATACCCCGGGAGGAAGTAATCCCAAACGCGGATTCGACTGTTCGGGCTTCGTGTCCTATGTCTTCCGGAAACTGGACATCTCCGTTCCCCGCTCCTCGGCCAGCCTTTTCTGTAAGGACAAACAAGTTTCAGACTACAAGGACTTGCACCTGGGCGACCTGGTATTTTTCAGCGGAAGCCGCATATCCAACAAGATCGGTCACGTGGGAATCGTCGTATCAGTCAACAACGAAACCGGAGAATTTTCATTCATTCACGCTGCACGCCAGGGAGTAACCGTCTCTTCTTCCACAGAAGACTATTACAGCAAACGCCTGCTGTACGCCTGCCGCTCACCGCATAAATGCAACAACGACACCCCCTCCGCTTCTACCCGGCAGCAAGGATAAACAACGGCATGAGCATGATCACCATGACACATGGAAACATCCGTTCTGTGATACGCAACAAACTGACTCAAAGGCTGAGCGCAGACGATATTCATGAAATCTGTTTCTACACTCAGGGGGAAAGAAATAACTCTTATAAAGAAGAACTGTATGCCTGCATAAAAGACGGTGACGAAAAAGTGTCGTACAATGCCTTATGGGTATTCACGCATTTTGACCCGTATAACTTCCGATGGCTTGCCCCCAGACAGGACGAACTGATCAGTCTGGCATTGCAGGAAACCCACGAAGGCAAGAAACGACTCCTGCTGACCTTCATCCTCAGACTGCCTTTCCGGGAAGATGAACTCAGAACCGACTTCATCGATTACTGCCTGTCCGGAATTACGTCCTGTGAAAACTCATGTGGAGTCAGAGCCTTATGCATAAAGCTTTCATACGAACAGTGCAAGTTTCATACTGACTTATTGTCAGAACTTGAAAACATTCTGAGCCTGTTGGACAATGAGCCGTTGTCCTCCGGACTTGCCATTGCAAGAAAAAATATTCTCAAGAAGATTCTTAACAGAAAAGCTTCAGCATAAGCACAGAAAAACGCCGAAACGTTTTACTCAAAAGCCCGAAGTCTTTTCCTTCAAAGCCCGAAACGTTTTTTAAAAAGCCCGCGGGCTTTATTTCACCTCTTCCAAAGGTATTTCCAGCCTCTGAAAACTCATTCTGACAGGCCTCCGGAATCGTGCGGTCGTTGGAGGCAAATTATGCGGTCGTTGGAGCTCAATCGTGCGGTCGTTGAGGGCCAATCGTGCGGTCGATTTTTTTGCATTGACCAGTTCAATGCGAAGGTATTGTGCGGTCATTTGACTCCAATTTAGTAACTTTGTATAAGAACTTACAGCAAAAACAAACTGATTAATTAATTTGATATGGTTGTGATTTGCTTTCATTTTAGTAACTTTGCATAAGAACTTACAGCGTTTCCGTGTATTCAATTCCCGTCTGAGCCGTTGTGATTTGCTTTCATTTTAGTAACTTTGCATAAGAACTTACAGCGATTCCGTAACAAAGCCTGTTGCTATGCTAGTTGTGATTTGCTTTCATTTTAGTAACTTTGCATAAGAACTTACAGCATGGAGATAATTAAGAAGCGTTACAATTTGGTTGTGATTTGCTTTCATTTTAGTAACTTTGCATAAGAACTTACAGCATAGCGCAATTGACCGCTGCTTCAACAACTGTTGTGATTTGCTTTCATTTTAGTAACTTTGCATAAGAACTTACAGCGTAACACGACCGATATATCCCAACATAGGCGTTGTGATTTGCTTTCATTTTAGTAACTTTGCATAAGAACTTACAGCTACCGAGATCGCGCGCGAATACCTAACCAGTTGTGATTTGCTTTCATTTTAGTAACTTTGCATAAGAACTTACAGCCTCCGATAAACTGGAGGATATGGGTAACTGTTGTGATTTGCTTTCATTTTAGTAACTTTGCATAAGAACTTACAGCCCGGCAAGCCAGTAAGTGTTGTTAGTCTGTGTTGTGATTTGCTTTCATTTTAGTAACTTTGCATAAGAACTTACAGCTTTATGTTATATACTCCCAGATAATAAGTAGTTGTGATTTGCTTTCATTTTAGTAACTTTGCATAAGAACTTACAGCAAGAACGTTGATCTGTACGGAGTGAAGGAAGTTGTGATTTGCTTTCATTTTAGTAACTTTGCATAAGAACTTACAGCCGTTTTTCCCTGAGGATAACGAAGAATATAGTTGTGATTTGCTTTCATTTTAGTAACTTTGCATAAGAACTTACAGCACCATACGCTAGACATTATCCCGGGGTACAGTTGTGATTTGCTTTCATTTTAGTAACTTTGCATAAGAACTTACAGCTGATATCTAATAACTAGATAAGAACCAATAAGTTGCAAAGCATTTTAGAAATAAAAAAGAAATATTTCTAATAAAAAAATCCCGTTTAAATACGGGATTTTTTTTATTTCTAAAACAACTCCAATTGTTGTCCAGCAACATTCTTAATTTGAGGCTTCTTCCCATAAAATAATTCTATCTGGCTAAACTGTTTATCTGTTATGCATAAAATCCCTATTTGACCAAATTCTGGTAGGAAAGACTTGACACGTTTGATATGAACTTCTGCATTTTCATAACTGGCACAATGGCGAACATAAATAGAAAACTGAAACATTGTAAAGCCGTCCTTCTGCAGGTTCTTACGAAACAAGGTATAAGCTTTCTTGTCTTTTTGAGTTTCTGTAGGCAAATCAAAAAATACAAGTATCCACATAATACGATATTCACTGTATCTATCCATCACATTTCTGGATAAGCAATTTTACGCAATTCACCACTAAAGCATTTATATAAAGAGGCAGTTGTCTGAGTAGCAGCTATCATTAACGGACTTCGTTTTCTACCTATAACCACATCAAGCGTGGGAATCGTCAATAAAACAGATTTTATTTCCTTGGTCAGTTCTATATTTTCGCCATAAGTCTTGACAAGTTGAAATACAAGTTTATCTACATAAGGGCGATAAGGCTCCATTATATCATCAGCCAGACAATAAGCATTATAGCGGTTATGATGATGTATGCCTAAAAATCCTCATGCATTTATTGTCTTCTCCTGAACAATATTGCAGGACATGTGCCTGATTCTGTATTTTAACTTTTATAGTTTGCTGCCACAATTGTTTCTTCAACGGAAGAGTTGCCGTGAGTTGTTCCCTAAATCTTTCATTCTGTACTGTATTTCCATAAAGTGGCAATAACAGTCCTACAGGCATACTTTTGTTATCACAAGTTATGACACTACAATTGTTTTCCAAAAGCGCTTCAAGCGCTCCCGAAGTAATTGTTATCTGCTTGTGATCTAATATCACCAATCCTATATCTTCTATCGGTCTGGTTATAACCGACTGAGATTTAAAGCATTCTGGAAGTGAAGCATTACGCTCCACTTCCGGCAACTTAATAACCAACTGCTTATTTTGCAGTGATAAATAAGCAGGGTTGCCAAAATACAGTGTTTTCTTTATCATTATATCATATTTGTATCAAGGAAACATTACCTAATCTATCTATCTTAATAGGGACACAAATTTCTTTTATCATTTCTTCGCTCCAAGCTCGTTGCGCCTTATTATTACTACCCAATTCAATTGTCTGCAATATAGGATTAGCAACGTATTCAGGAATAAAATGACATTCTCCCTCAGTACAACTAACCATTTTATAAATTCTTTCTCTATCCAAAGGTTGAATTATTCTGCTGCTATTACGTTCTTCTTCTGTTGGTAAATAGACCAAATCATTAGGAGATAAAACAAATTTTGGCAGATTACCATTTAAATCTTCCGGGGCAGCAGGTAATCCTTGTTTTTTACGCTTGATAACTTCGTTCAGAGGTATGGTTGCAAAAGTCCGTTTACAGACCTGCTTTCCTGTAGCCTCATCCTCTTGTACAGATTCATATACTGCAAAAAACAAATTGGTTCCCTTGGCTGCTTCTACAAACTTTTTAGCTTTATTTCCACTCTCACCAACAGCAAACTTATCTGCTTTTTCATAAGTCCGTACTTTATAAATGGGTTGATGCCATTTGCCATCGTTCAGAATTGTCATATTCTGATTCATACGGTCTATTCCATCAGGAGAAAAAGCCATATCCGGATCGTTATTATTTTGCTGCAAATGATGTAGCAAAATCTTTTGTACCCCTGTATCCGTAACTTCTTCTTCAATTTTCTTCTGATCAAAACTTGGATCTAGTGATTTACGTGTTGCAAAGAAGCGTTCATTTGTCTCCTTTGTAAAATAGTATACCTTGATTTTCTTTAAATTGACATCAGCCCAGACATCCTGATGGGTTTCGAAGTACTTCGCTATTGCTTTCAGGTCATACTGAGATTTTAGCAACTCATACAATTTGTTTTTCAATGACTTATCCACAACAATCGACGGATTCTTGACAACGTCTCTCAAAGGAAGTGTCTTTTCCTTACGCAAATTAACTTCACCATATACCGTATCTTTGTGCATCGGTTTACGGATTGCCCAACGATCACCCTTAGTCTGGGGAATCATTCTCTTTTCTCCAGCCTCATTATAATGCTGATAATAGTTCGTGGTACGATTGATTACCCGAAGATTCTGCTTAAAGCTGACAACAATATTCGTCAATGCTGCATATACATCCTGTGTAAATGTCTCCCAAGGTTTACGAAGAATCCATTTGTAATTACCGTTTGCGTCTGTTTTCACCTTTTCACACAACAAGCGTTGCAGATCATAACGAGATATCTCAGAATTCTTTCTTGCAGAAGAGTTATTGAGATAGTTTACAATATTCCTATTAGCACAGGCTATGACTATGGCATCCATCGCATGATGACGATGGTCTATTCTTTTTTTATTAAATCCTTTTTGCAGATACAAAGGTAAGGCAGGCAACAGATGGCCGTTTACACTTGTAGAAGTGAAATCTGTTCTGCCAGTAATCTCATTCAACCGTAAAAAACGTGGAAGAATAATCCGGTTCCATACCTCCTGTACTCCCCAATCCTTCTTCAACCGATCTGTTATTCCACCCGTACAAACTATAACATTCTTTGACAAACCATCCTGTTCTCCCTCTTCACATACCAAATTTGAAAGTAAAGATGTCACTACCCTACTGATATATCGACTATCATTCAACTGACGCTCAATAAAACTATCAGGTATATCTTCCAGCAACAGTTTCTTCATCTTCTTGCTATTGCCAAAGTAAGATTCTTTCACGAAACGTTCATACTCTTCAACCGAAAAGACAGGAACCGTTTCACCATTCCCCAGTTCAACCATCTCACCGGAATGCTTTTTAATAAATTCATATCCCAGACAATTATCTTTCAACTTATTCACAGCTGATTCACAAATGACCTTATTGGAAATAGAATCATCAAAATAACGTGACTGTGGTATCACATGCTCTATTTCATAAGCTGGAGTAAACAATTTACCAAGCGGAATAACCCTACCGGTATAAGGTGAACGATATCGTTGCTCCAGCCAAAGTTTATACCGCAAGACTTCTGAAGTTGTGGGACGTTTCTTTACATCATTTTCTCTAAACTTTTTCAATATTGCTGTGATATCATCAGGCAAATCCTTTTCTGCAATACCCGACAAAACTCCATCTTCATAAATTCGTAGAATCTCTTGCTGCCCAGGCGAGTAAGGATGAACATTTTCTATCTCAAATTCAGGGTTCATAAACTCTGCAAGCAACGCTTTTATACGCAAATTGGTATTTTCATTTTCCTGTACCTGAGCTGTTATCCGAGCACGTTCTTTGGCCGGATTCTTCATCTCACGACCTAATTCAACATGAATTTCATCTATTTTACCTTCTTGCTTCCAAATATCTCGTACAGTACGCAAAGATTCTGTAATAACCTGCTCTACAATAGGATTACGCAATGAATTCTGTTTGAACTTACTCAAGAAATGATCAATATCAGCAGGAGTTTCCCATTTCACAAGTTCTTTTGATTCAGAATGACGATCATAAACAATATAACATGCCAACCACAAAGGAAGTCCACGGAAAGAAGATATATCTGTCAAAAGCATAGCCTTTTCACGCACACGAGAACGAATAGTTTCATCATATTCTCCTGTCAGAATCTTTTCTATTCGATCGCGGGTTTGCCTGTCAATGGCCTGCTCATTCCAATACTTTCCCATGCGCATCAATGCAAGCAATTTACGGATAGCTTTCAAGGAGTAAGCTGCATAATTACTTTCAAAAGGCGGAATTTTGGCAAAGACTTCCACAAAACTTTCGTTCAGACCGTTCTTCGCTGCAAAAGTACCTAAAGCCTTTGTCAACTCTTTCTTATCTGATATAGAATACAGTATATGCCATAAAGCCTCTTCCTTTTCTTCTGTCAGGAATTCCTCCGGAACTCCAGCCTTACTCAGTCTGCTCTTGATTTCCGCTCTTGTCTCATTACATGGATAACTCTTGTCTTCTACATAGTTCCAACGATAATTAGCCTGCTCATTTTTCTTTAATCCGAAAGGTTTATATGCCAGAAGAAGCTTTTGACTGATTTCTTTCCGTTCATTCAGCCAGTCGAATAATTTTACATAATCCTCCTCACTCGGCAAGAATTCACGTGTTACATCCACATCCAGCTTAAGAGATCCATCCGTCATTCTTTCACGCTGATATATGCGTAAATTAGAAAGGAATTGCCACAACCGGAATTCCTGAAACAGCGGATGTGATTTGGAAACACATTTTAATGGAACATGATGCAAACTGCCATCCTTCTTATCCTTATATATATGTGATTCATAGGGACAATTGTCTATCAATCCTTTCTGGCTTTTCAGTGGACGCTGATAAAACAATATATCTTCTATCAGAAAATAGATAAAACTGGAAGCAGATAATAACCGACGATGTGCTTCATTGTTAGAATATAGTTCTTCAATACAAGAAAGCAACAAATTATGATCTTGCAAAGCTGCGTGAAACTCAGACTGCTTAACCAAGATCTGTCGAAGTTCGTCTTTATAATATTTACGTTCTATCGTACGAACCAGTTTTCCTCTGATTTTCTGATTGGGCATACAAAGTAATGATTCATAAATATATGTACCAACAGTTTTACCACTTTCATCAATCTGCGCCTGCGTTCTGGTTTTCAGTAATCCCCAATCATCTTCTTTAGGAGCCCGGAAAGAACGCTTCACGTTACCTTCCTTATCCTTTTTGGGATTTCCGGCATCATCTAATTCTGTTGTTACAACAAACTCTTTCACCTTACCGGTCCAGTCTAAAGGAATATTGCTGGCCCTCCGGTAAACCCAGCCATTTTCCAATGTAACATTATACCAGATGTCCTTTCCCTTACGCTCTCCGGAGTCTTCCACAGATACGACCTTCAGCGCATGATATTCTACTGATTTATTATTTTCTTCCTGTTCTTCTTCTCCTCTCAACTGATAGTATCCTCTCTTCTGATTAAAGTTGAGAAGTATCCAGGCCAGTTCTTCCTTAGTTATTTCCTGAGAAAGAGCTTTCTTCCGCAAATAATAAATAGTCCAGTCATAAGGTATCTTTTTCTCTCCCGCAACCAGTTCCGGATGATGCAGACGAAAGTCTTCAAGCATCTCATGAAATGATTTCTGAAACAGAAATTGATATCTGCCTGAATCATCTTTATACCAGGCCAGTTTAGGTTCTGTTTCCGGCAAGAACTTGCCATATCGATCCAGTTGAGAAGCATAATGTTCCGGCAAAAAACCCATAACAGACAGAACCCGATGCAAGCGTTCTCTACGAAGTAAGCTACGTTCCAGCAAGCGACGTATTCCTCGAAGTCTTGTTCGTTCCGCTACTGGAGATTTAGTATTTCCTTTTCCAAAATCTCCTAATGTAGCAGCATCCATAGGAATAATCCTACTGCCACAAGAAGAAATACCTACTAGTTTTTCTTTACCTTCAGAATCTATATTAGAATTGATTACAGCCCATCCGATACTATTTGTTCCTAAATCTAAGCCTAATGTCTTTTTCATAATCTACCTAAGTTACTTTTTCTCAAATATAGACAAAATTTATCTCACAAAGATATCGGTATCAAAAAACTTTTCATATATTTGCGAATACTAAATTGAAGCAAATCACAATAAGGATTATTCCGTTGTGAAAACAATTAAAGCGGTCTTGCAAAAGGTCGCTTTCTTTTTTTATACTTTCTCATTTACCCCAAAACATTATCATCAATAAATACGCACGAAAAAAAACGCCACTCCAAAAGGAACAGTCCTTTCAGAGTGGCGCCAGTAAAAATCAGATTATCTGTCAGCCGGATTATTTATATTCATCCCAGCTCTTGATAGCGATATCATCGATAGTCATCGTACAGAATGCATGAATGAAGGCACTGGCCAGACGTGCATTCGTAACCAGAGGAATATTCAGATCGACAGCTGCACGGCGGATCTTGTAACCGTTATCCAGCTCACCTGCCGACAGGTCACGCGGAATATTCACTACCATGTCGATTTCCTTCTTATGAAGCATTTCCAATGCCTGAGGATGTCCTTCCTCGCTCGGCCAGTATACACGGGTGTTTTCAATTCCATTTTCTGTAAGGAACTTCGAAGAACCACCTGTTGCAAAGATATTGTAGCCTTTCTTCTTCAATTCCTGAGCAGCCTTCAGCATTTCCACCTTCTGCTTCGGTGTTCCGGTAGACATCAGAATGTTCTTTTCCGGAATGCGGTAACCGACAGACAGCATGGCTTTCAGTACGGCACATGAAGTGTCTTCACCGATACAGCCCACCTCACCGGTAGAAGCCATGTCGACACCCAGTACAGGGTCGGCCTTCTGCAGACGGTTGAATGAGAACTGGCTGGCTTTGATACCTACATAGTCGAGTTCAAACAAGTTCTTTTCAGGCTTTTCAACCGGCAATCCCAACATAACTTTTGTAGCCAGTTCGATGAAATTGATCTTCAGAACCTTGCTGACAAACGGGAATGAACGGCTGGCACGCAAGTTACATTCGATAACCTTGATGTCGTTTTCGCGGGCCAGGAACTGGATGTTGAACGGACCGGAAATGTTCAGCTCCTTCGCAATCTGGCGGCTGATGCGCTTGATGCGGCGAACGGTTTCAACATACAGCTTCTGCGGCGGGAACTGGATGGTAGCATCTCCCGAGTGAACGCCGGCAAATTCGATGTGTTCACTAATGGCGTATGCAACGATTTCACCGTTCTGTGCAACGGCATCCATTTCCACTTCCTTGGCATGTTCGATGAACTGGCTGACTACAACCGGATGTTTCTTCGATACATTGGCAGCCAGCTGCAGGAAGCGTTCCAGTTCTTCCTGGTTGGAACATACGTTCATGGCAGCTCCAGACAGCACGTATGACGGACGAACCAGTACCGGGAAGCCTACTTTCTGGATAAATGCATTGATGTCTTCCATTGAAGTCAGTGCGCTCCATTCCGGCTGGTCAACGCCGATGCGGTCAAGCATGGCTGAGAACTTGTCGCGGTCTTCAGCATTGTCAATGCTCTTGGCCGATGTTCCCAGGATATTTACTTTCTGTGCATCCAGACGCAGTGCCAGGTTGTTCGGAATCTGTCCGCCGGTAGAAACGATCACGCCGTGCGGGTTCTCCAGATCAAGAATATCCATGACACGTTCGAAGGTCAGCTCGTCGAAGTACAGACGATCGCACATATCGTAGTCAGTAGAAACGGTTTCGGGGTTGTAGTTAATCATAACGGAACGGTAGCCTTCCTTGCGGATGGTGTTCAGTGCCTGAACGCCGCACCAGTCGAACTCTACGGAAGAACCGATACGGTAAGCTCCCGAACCGAGTACCACGATACTCTTATGGTCGCCCAGATAATGTACATCATTGGCAACACCGCTATAAGTCAGATACAGGTAGTTGGTCTGTGCAGGATATTCAGCTGCCAGCGTATCGATCTGTTTTACAACCGGAACGATACCTACTTTCTTACGATGGTTGCGGATATCGACGATGGCATCTTCCATTTCACCTTCGTATCCGATGGCACGTGCCACCTGGAAGTCAGAGAATCCCTGACGTTTGGCTTTATAAAGCAGTTCGTTCGGAAGCTGTGAAAGCAGCTTATGGTTGTTGCCCCATTCATGGAGTTCCTTGGATGTCTGCATGATGTTCATCAGCTTGTCAAGGAACCATTTGTCAATCTTGGTGAGGTCGTGGATCTGGTCAACAGTGTAACCGGCACGCATTGCCTTCGAGATAACGAAGATACGCTTGTCGGTCGGTTCGCGCAAGGCCTTGTCGATGTCTTCGATCACCAGTTCCTTGTTTTCTACGAAACCGTGCATGCCCTGACCGATCATACGCAGACCTTTCTGAATAGCTTCTTCGAAAGTACGTCCGATGGCCATGACTTCACCGACAGACTTCATGCTGGAACCCAGCTCACGGTCTACACCGTGGAACTTGCCCAAGTCCCAGCGGGGGATCTTACATACGCAGTAGTCCAGTGCCGGTTCAAAGAAAGCAGAAGTAGTCTTTGTTACCGAGTTCTTCAGGTCAAACAGTCCGTAACCCAGACCCAACTTAGCAGCAACGAATGCCAAAGGATAACCGGTTGCCTTGGAAGCCAGTGCAGATGAACGGCTCAGACGGGCATTTACTTCGATTACCCGGTAGTCTTCTGATTCGGGATCAAACGCATACTGAACGTTACATTCACCCACGATTCCGATATGACGGATGATGCGGATAGCCAGTTCACGCAGTTTGTGATATTCGCTGTTGGTCAGAGTCTGTGAAGGAGCGATAACGATAGACTCACCGGTATGGATACCCAGAGGGTCGAAGTTTTCCATGTTACATACGGTGATACAGTTGTCGAAACGGTCGCGTACCACTTCGTATTCCACTTCTTTCCAGCCTTTCAGACTCTTTTCAACCAGCACCTGCGGAGAGAAAGAGAAAGCTTTTTCAGCCAGTACGTTCAGTTCTTCTTCATTGTCGCAGAAACCTGAGCCCAGACCTCCCAGTGCGTATGCAGCACGGATGATCACCGGATAACCCAGTTCCTTGGCAGCACGGCGGGCATCTTCAATGTTTTCAACCGCTTCACTCTTGATGGTCTTTACATTGATTTCATCCAGCTTCTGTACGAACAGCTCACGGTCTTCCGTATCCATGATAGCCTGTACGGGAGTACCGAGCACGCGTGCATTGTATTTTTCAAACACACCGGCCTTATACAGAGCTACACCGCAGTTCAAGGCAGTCTGACCACCGAACGACAGCAACACGCCGTCGGGACGTTCTTTGGCAATCACCTTCTCTACAAAGTAAGGAGTCACAGGCAGGAAGTAAATCTTGTCTGCCACGCCTTCCGATGTCTGTACGGTAGCGATGTTCGGGTTGATCAGAATGGTTTCGATGCCTTCTTCCTTCAACGCCTTCAGAGCTTGTGAGCCGGAATAGTCGAATTCGCCTGCTTCACCGATCTTCAAGGCTCCGGAACCTAACAATAATACTTTCTTTATATCTTCTTTCATTGTTTTCTTTTGATTTTAATGGATTACAGCAACTTTACAAACTCGTCGAACAGGAATTCCGTATCTGTCGGGCCACTGGCAGCTTCAGGATGGAACTGTGCCGAGAACCAGGGGTTTTTCTTGTGACGGATTCCTTCATTGGAACCATCGTTCATATTGATGAAAAGAGGTTCCCAATCTGCTCCCAGGGTGTTGTTGTCCACTGCATAACCGTGGTTCTGTGAGGTAATGAAACATTTTTCAGTTCCTACCATACGCACCGGCTGATTGTGGCTGCGGTGACCGTATTTCAGCTTGTAGATCTTGGCTCCACCTGCCTTTGACAACAGCTGGTTACCCATACAGATACCGAAGATAGGCAGTTTCTCGTTCTGCATGGCCTTGCGAATGTTCTGCACGGCAGCATCACATGTATCGGGGTCGCCCGGACCATTGGAAATAAACAGGCCGTCGAACTGCAGAGAGTTGAAATCATAATCCCAGGGTACACGGATGATTTCCACATCACGCTTGAGCAGACAACGGATAATGTTTGACTTCACACCGCAGTCAACCAGTACCACTTTCTTCTTGCCTTCGCCTTCATTGTAACGGATGATCTCCTTGCAGGAAACCTTATCAACATAATTCACACCGGCATAGGCAGCTTCGGGAATGTTGTCCGGTTCATCGTCGAAAACGATCTTTCCCATCATCACACCATGCTCACGCAAAACCTTGGTCAGTTCGCGTGTGTCAATACCTGTAATACCCGGAATCTGTTCACGCTTCAGCCAGTCGCCCAAGCTTTCCACTGCATTCCAGTGAGAATACTTCTCGCTGTAATCGCTCACGATAATCGCTTCGGCATGAATTTTTTCGCTCTCCATAAAGGTGGGCAGTCCGTTTGCTTCAAACGTGAACGGAGGCACGCCATAGTTACCAACCAACGGATAAGTCAGCGTCATCAGCTGACCTGCATACGAAGGGTCGGTCAGGCTCTCAGGGTATCCGGTCATCGCTGTGTTGAACACCACTTCACCGGCTACCGGTTTCTCATAGCCGAACGACTTGCCATGAAAGCGGCTCCCGTCGTCGAGGATCAATGTTACATTTCTCATTACCTTAAATATTCTGTATCTATTGTTTACTGTTAATATTTCTCAACTTTTCTCAGAACTGATAGATCTGTTCTACATAATCAATAAAGGCCTGGTTCACCAGTTTCACTCCGCCCGGTGTCGGATAGTCACCGCTAAAGTACCAGTCTCCTTCATGATCCGGACAAGCTTCATGCAGTCCTTCAAGAGTCTGGTATACGATTTCCACTTTAGCCTGAGTTCCGGCCGGTGTCAGCAGTTCCACCATCTTGGCAGAAATCTCTTCATCGGTAAACGGAGCATAGATTTCCTTCACATAATTCACCATTTCTTCTTTCGGAAGCGACAGCTGTGCCTTCGACTTGAGGTAAACATCCTCAATGACACGCTGCATGCCCCGTTCTTCCAGCAAGGCAATGGCTGCCTTGAAGGCGATGAACTGCTCCATGCTCGCCATGTCAATACCATAATAATCCGGGTAACGGACCTGCGGCGAAGAAGAAACAATGACGATCTTTTTCGGATGCAACCGGTCCAGAATACTGATGATACTCTGTTTCAGCGTCGTACCACGCACGATACTGTCATCAATAATCACCAGATTATCTTCGTACGGAATAAGACTACCGTAAGTAATGTCGTATACGTGTGCTGCCAGATCATTGCGGGTGTTACCTTCGGCAATGAACGTACGCAGCTTGATATCTTTAATAGCCACCTTTTCACTGCGGATACGCTGGGAAAGAATCTGTTCCAGTTCGCTGTGACTGGGCTTATGTCCCAATGCTTCGATCCGTTGTACCTTCAGCTGGTTCAAATAATTGTCAAAACCTTCCAGCATACCATAGAAGGCTACTTCGGCCGTATTGGGAATAAATGAAAAGACCGTATGTACCACGTCGTGGTCAATGGCTTTCAGAATCGGATCAACCAGTTTTTCACCCAGCTGCTTGCGCTCGCGGTAAATATCCATATCACTTCCGCGGCTGAAATAGATGCGTTCAAACGAGCAGGCCTTCTTTTGTTTCGGCTCATTGATCTGTGCCAGACGCATCTCCCCTTTCTTATTGACCAGAATAGCCTGTCCCGGAAGAAGTTCATGTACGCTGTCGGCCGGTACGTTCAAAGCAGTCTGTATAACAGGACGCTCAGAAGCCAGTACCATGATTTCATCATCCATATACCAGAATCCCGGACGAATTCCCCAGGGATCACGAACGGCAAAACTTTCACCGCTACCGGTCAGACCGCAGATGACATATCCCCCATCCCATTTCGGACTTGAAGTTTTCAATACATTGGTCAGATCAATCCGGTCTTCAATAGCATGTGTTATATCCATTCCTTCCAGACCTTCTTCTTTGCATTGCTGGTAAAGCCGTTCCACTTCACGGTCAAGGCGATGTCCCACCTGTTCCAGCATGATATAAGTATCGGCATATTTGCGGGGATGCTGGCCGTCGGCTGTAATGTCAGCAAAGATTTCATCCACATTGGTCAGATTGAAGTTTCCGCAAAGTGCCAGATTCTTTGCACGCCAGTTGTTGCGCCGCAAAAACGGATGCACGTATGAAATACCACTTTTACCCGTCGTTGAATAGCGTAAATGTCCCATATACAACTCACCGGCAAAAGGCAGACACTGTTTGGCATATTCTGCATCGGCCATCTGTTCGGGTGTCAAATCCTTAAAACAACTGTGAACCGTACTGAATATTTCGGTAATCGCTCCCGAGCCTAGTCCGCGCTCGCGAAACATATATTCTTCACCTGGGTTTGCCTGTAACTTGACACAAGCCAGACCAGCCGCTTCCTGACCGCGGTTATGCTGTTTTTCCATCAACAGATAAAGCTTGTTCAGTCCGTACATCCAGGTCCCATACTTTTCCTGATAATATTCCAGCGGTTTTAACAGGCGAATCAACGCAACTCCGCATTCATGTTTTAATGGTTCCATATTGTTCCGAATCGTTAGTTAGTCCTTATACAGCATCAAAAAAATACCTGAACTTGCCAACAAGCAATTTCAGGTATTTTCTCACTATTAAATTTTCACAAATATCACAGCCTAAATATGAAAAGGACTGCAATGCAAGATAGAAAAATACAAAAAAATATGTGTTCAGCCAACCCGAATCCGGATAAGCTCTTTTAACTTCTATCTGTTTCTCTAAACTATACATTGAATCCCACTTATACTTCGGGGTGCAAATATAGCAATTTTCCGTGAAAGGACAGCTATTTTCTGAATTATTTATATTTTGATAGGCTGCTATTCAATTTATGTTCCAAAGAAATTCTTTACTGACATTCACTAAATACAGATTCACATAAGTATATGTCTGTCACTAATCTTTCATTTCTTTATTACAAAGTCCAATATGATACAGAAACTATTCAGACAACCAGTCGATAAAATCACTCAAATACAACAAAAGAAAAGGTGTGTAACTTGATAAGCTACACACCTTTTTACTATTTATATCTAGTGATATTACTTCACTTCCTCAAAGTCAGCATCCTGAACATTGTCATTCTTTCCGCCATTCTGAGTATTTGCCTGACCTGCATTAGGACCAGCCTGAGCACCGCCCTGTGCACCTGTCTGAGCATACATTTCTGCACTTGCTGCCTGGAATGCACTCTGAAGTTCTGCACTTGCAGCATCAATACCAGCCAAATCCTGAGCCTTATGGGCATCTTTCAGTTTCTGAAGAGCAGCTTCGATAGGAGCTTTCTTGTCAGCAGGAATCTTATCGCCCAGATCTTTCAACTGGTTTTCAGTAGAGAAGATCAAGCTGTCAGCCTGGTTCAGTTTATCGATACGTTCTTTTTCTTTCTTATCAGCTTCTGCATTTGCTTCAGCTTCAGCTTTCATACGTTCGATTTCTTCCTTGCTCAAGCCAGATGAAGCTTCGATACGGATAGCCTGTTCCTTACCGGTTGCTTTATCTTTAGCAGAAACCTTCAGAATACCGTTTGCATCAATATCAAATGTTACTTCAATCTGAGGAACACCACGACGAGCCGGAGCAATACCTGTCAAATTGAACTGACCGATTGATTTGTTCTGAGCAGCCATCGGACGTTCACCCTGCAGAACGTGGATAGTAACTTCAGTCTGGTTATCAGCTGCAGTAGAGAATACTTCACTCTTCTTGCACGGAATAGTAGTGTTGGCATCAATCAATTTTGTCATCACACCACCCATGGTTTCAATACCCATTGACAGCGGAGTTACGTCCAAAAGAACTACACCCTTGATTTCATCTGTCAAAACGGCACCCTGAACAGCAGCACCTACAGCTACTACTTCATCCGGATTTACACCCTTAGAAGGAACTTTGCCGAAGAAATCTTCTACCAGTTTCTGAACAGCCGGTATACGAGAAGAACCACCTACCAGGATAACTTCATCGATATCAGAGTTACTCAAACCTGCATCACTCATTGCTTTCTTACAAGGTTCAAGACAAGCCTGAATCAAGTTGTGAGCCAAAGCTTCGAATTTAGCACGAGTCAAAGTCTTAACCAAGTGCTTAGGCACACCAGCTACCGGCATGATGTACGGCAAGTTGATTTCTGTAGAAGTTGAAGAAGACAATTCGATCTTAGCTTTTTCAGCAGCTTCTTTCAAACGCTGCATAGCCATCGGATCTGTTGTCAGATCTGCACCTTCATCATTCTTGAATTCCTGTACCAACCAGTCGATAATTACCTGGTCGAAGTCATCACCACCCAGGTGAGTATCACCGTTAGTTGACAATACTTCGAATACACCACCACCAAATTCAAGGATAGAAATATCGAATGTACCACCACCAAGGTCGAACACAGCTACCTTCATATCTTTGTTAGACTTGTCTACACCATATGCCAAGGCAGCAGCAGTCGGTTCGTTCACAATACGTTTTACTTCCAGACCTGCAATCTGACCAGCTTCCTTAGTAGCCTGACGCTGTGAATCTGAGAAGTATGCCGGAACTGTAATAACAGCTTCAGTAACTTCCTGTCCCAGATAATCTTCAGCAGTCTTCTTCATTTTCTGAAGAATCATTGCTGAAATTTCCTGCGGAGTATACAGACGTCCGTCAATATCTACACGCGGAGTATTGTTATCACCTCTTACTACAGAGTAAGGTACACGTGAAATTTCTTTTTGAACCTGATCATAAGTTTCACCCATGAAACGTTTGATAGAATATACCGTACGTTTCGGATTTGTGATAGCCTGACGTTTTGCAGGATCACCAACCTTACGCTCACCACCATCAACGAAACCTACAACAGAAGGAGTTGTACGTTTACCTTCGCTGTTGGCAATTACCACAGGTTCGTTACCTTCGAATACTGCAACACAAGAGTTTGTTGTTCCTAAGTCAATACCAATAATCTTTCCCATAATTGTATCTATTTTTATTATTTTTTATTCTAGTTTACTCTGCAATGCCGAAGCATTACGTCTTCATTTAAACAAATGGCGTGCCAAAACAAATTAGCCTCATTTTTTAAGTTCAACAGACATCTTGTCAGTAATATCTGACAGATTCAGCGAAAAAATACGCCATTTTTTACATTACGCCCTAAAAGTATCCCATTTATACCTATTCCTTATATATAGTATTTCATATCTACGGTTCAGATATAGTTTCCTACAATTCGGAATCTCTATATAACGGTTAAGAAACGGCATCATTGAAATCTTATTTGCCACGATCTATTTTTGCAAAGAATAAAAACAATATCCAAGAGAAGATCAAAATGAAAAAAGTACTTTTATTCCTTGCATGTACGTATTGCCTCATATCATGCAACAACCAGTCTCCTAAAGAGGAAAAAGCCCCTAATGTAAAAATTATCCATGCAGAAAAACTGGAAGCATCTCCTGAACGCAGTTATTCATTCATTTCACAGCCCTATAGGATTACGGAGCTCTCTTTCCGGGTAGGTGGTCCTATATATACATTCGAAGCACAAAGCGGACAGTTTTACCGAAAAGGAGATTTAATTGCTGCCATTGACGACCGTGACTTTCAGATTCGGAAACAACGCGCCGAAGCTGTTTTCAAACAGGCTGAAGCCGACTACAGACGAATCTCAAATCTATATGAAAAAGGTAATATATCAGGAACCAACTACGAAAAAGCCAAGGCCGATTATGAGAAAGCCCAGGCAGACTTTAAAACTGCTGCCAATGAATTAAAAGATACAAAGCTATATGCTCCTTTCGACGGATACATTCAAAATGTCAATATTGAACGTTATCAGGAAGTCAAAGCTTCTTACCCGATTGTGTCATTCATTGATTTATCCCAAATCAAAATAGAAGCTTACATACCAGAAGATATGGCCGTAAATGCCCGAAAGATATCTGCTGACGCCTGCAATATTGTCTTCAATAATCTGAAAGGAAAAACGTTTGTTCCGGAAAAGACTTTTGTCACACAAAGTGCAACAGACAATAATATCTCTTATTTATTCACTGCAATCATCAATAACTCAGACAACAGTTTATTAGGGGGGATGGCCGGCTCTCTATCAATCCCGACTCCCAGCTCATCTTCATCTTTACACCAGAGTGTCGCTATCCCCCAAACTGCTGTCTGTCACACCAATGAAGAAGGATCTTTTGTCTGGAGAGTTACAGATCAGAACCAGGTTGTCAAGACACCTGTAAAAACCGGGAAATTAATTAAAAACAATCAGATAGAAATTCTTTCCGGACTTTCTTCCGGAGAAAGAATAGCTGTTACACGGCTTACCTACTTATCAGAAAACCAAGAAATAACTATTCAAGAATAAGGAAACCAATGAAAAGTTTAGCAAAATTTTTCCTGACCAACAAGGCCTTAAGCTGGCTGATGCTAATATTGATGTTGGGTGGAGGCATATTCGCATATAACAACATGGGAAAGCTCGAAGATGCACCATTTACCATCAAACAGGCCCTCGTCACCACTTCTTATCCGGGTGCTTCACCCATAGAAGTACAGCAACAAGTAACCGATGTTCTGGAAGAAGCAATCCAGTCATTGGGAGAATTGTATTATCTGAAAACAGAAAACCGGACAGGACTCTCTAAAATTACCGTATATGTAAAGAAAGAAATTCGTGCCAAAGATATGCAGCAACTTTGGGATAAACTCCGCCGAAAAGTCAATGATGTACAAAACAAACTACCAGCCGGAGCCGGTCCTTCTGTTGTCAATGATGATTTTGGCGACGTCTTGGGAGTTTTCTATGGTCTAAGCAGTGAAACGCATACATACCGTGAACTGGAAGATTGTGCCAAAGATATAAAAAACGAATTATTAGATGTCAAAGATGTAGCCAAAGTAGAACTGTTCGGTATCCAGAACCGAACGATTGAAGTTACAGTCAATCCGTCATTATTGTCCCAAAGTGGTGTGATGATGAGCGACATCTCTTCTGCTTTTGAAAGACAAAACAAAGTTGTTGATGCCGGAGCCATTGAAACCTCGACCAACCGTCTCCGAATAGAAGCAACAGGAAGTTTTACCAATCTGGAAGAAATAGAAAATCTGACAATTGTTTCGCACAAAGGCGAATATTTCCGTTTGGGAGAGATAGCAGATATTCAAGAAAGCTACTCACGTCCTGCAAGAAACCTGATGAGAATCGGTAATATTCCAGCTGTAGGTATAGCCATATCTACGGTTTCCGATGGAAATGTCGTTGAAATGGCAGAGCTGGTATCCCAACAAATCAATAAGATGAAAGCAGAAATGCCCGAGGGATACGAACTGGATATTATCTACGACCAAGGATATGAATCAGCCGTAGCCAACGATGGATTTATCATGAATCTGATCGTTTCCGTATTAACCGTAGTAGCGGTATTACTATTCTTCATCGGATTTAAGAATGGTTTTCTGATAGGCAGCGGACTTATATTCTCCATTTTCGGGACCTTGATCTACATGCAGGCAACAGGTATTGCCCTGCAGCGAATGTCACTGGCTGCCATAATCATTGCCATGGGAATGCTGGTAGATAACGCAATTGTTGTATACGATGCAGCATTGGTTAACATGCAGCGTGGCATGAGAAAACGCATAGCTATCCTAAATGCTGTATCAAGCACTGCCATGCCACTCCTCGGAGCTACTCTGATTGCAGTCCTCACCTTTCTGCCGGTGTATCTTTCACCCCATATTACAGGAGAAATCCTTTCTTCATTATTCATCGTGATAGCCGTTTCTCTGCTGCTCAGCTGGATTTTGGCCATCACACAAAACGTATTTTTCGTTCAAGAATTTGTAAGACGTCCACGACCGGAAGAATTGAAAAACGAATTGTTCAGCGGCCGTATATATGACTTCTTCCGCAAGGCATTAAGCTTTACAATTAAAAAAAGATATACAGTTATCGGATGCATGGTTGTGCTGCTGGCAATAGCAGGATGGGGATTCAAATATATTCCCCAACAGTTTATGCCATTATTAAACAAGCAGTACTTCTCCATTGACATGTGGCTACCGGAAGGAACACGTATCGAAGAAAGTGAAAGACAGGCAGCACAACTGACAGAGTTTCTGCAAACCTTCGATGGCATCAAAAAAGTGTCTACTTATATCGGACAAACGCCACCAAGATATTATCTGGCTAATGCTGCTTACGGTCCGCAACCTAATTATGCTCAATGTCTGATAGAAGCGGAAAGCCCTGAAAAATCACGAGAGTTACAAGAAATATTATATCATGAACTGCCCGAAAGATTTCAGGATGCACTTATACGCGTCAACAGCTTTGAAATAAACAGCATCCCCCAGGCCTTGATTGAAGCCCGTTTCTGCGGCGATGATCCTGCCGTATTGGACTCCCTGACAAATATAGCTATTGGAATCATGCGCAAGAACCCGAAAGTGCTGAATGCACGCAATGAATGGGGAAACATGGCCATGGTGATAAAGGCCGGTTATGATCCGGTAAAAGCAGGAAGGCTGAACATCGGACGCAGTGACATTATGAATGCCGTGAAATCAGTAAACGATGGAACAGCCATAGGAGTTTATCGGGATAACGACAAGAAAGTTCCTGTCTTATTGCGTACTGAAACGAGTTCCTCCTGGAATACAGAAGGGCTGGAAGATCTGCAAATATGGAACGGAACAAACTCTGCACCACTTGGCCAGGTAACTGACGGCCTCAACCTGGCATGGGAATATCCGCTTGTCCGTACATATAATCGCCAACTTTCCATGGCTGCCCAATGTGATGTGAAACGCGGACATACCATGAAAGAAGTACATTCCGAAATACGGGAAGAAATTGAAAACATCAAACTTCCTGAAGGATACAGTTTCTTCTGGGATTCACAATATAAAGACCAGAAAGAAGCAATGGCGGCCTTGACCAAATATTTCCCGCTGGCTATCATCATGCTGACAGTTATTCTGGTCATGCTTTTCGGAAATTTCCGGCAACCGCTTATTATCTTTCTTATTTTGCCGTTATCACTCATCGGAATGGTATTCGGCCTGTTGCTTACCGGATTCCAGTTTGGTTTCTTTTGCATCGCCGGCTGGCTGGGACTATTGGGTATGATCATTAAAAATGTAATTGTCCTGCTGGATGAAGTCAATGTACAGCGACGGGCAGGTGTTGCCCCCTACACTGCTGTCATCGAAGCTACCGTTTCCAGAGTACGTCCGGTATTGATGGCAGCCCTGACAACCGTGTTCGGAAGCATCCCTCTCTTATTTGACGTCGTATTTGGCGGCATGGCAGCAACGATTGTATTCGGTTTGTCGTTCGCGACATTACTTACTCTCTTTGTAACCCCAGCCTTATATGCCATTTTTTACAAAATATAATGTCTATAGCTTTATATCGAATTTTATGTGGAACTTTTTCTTAACTTTACCAACGATCCAAAGAATGAACAAATGGATTTTCCTGTGCCTGGCAGGTATTTCTATCCAGACCCAGGCACAGCAGAGCAATTTTTTACAAGAATATCGTGCCAAAGTGAAAGAATACAATCAAGACATAAAAGCTGCAGGATATGCCGTTTCCATACAAAAGGAAAAAGAGAAATCAGCCAAGGCTGATTTCCTTCCCTCTTTGTCCGGTAATGCCAATTTCAACTATACCGGCAATCCGACAGAGCTTTCCGTTGATATTCCTTCGCTTAATGAACCGGTAAGTTTTCAGGGACGGAACTCCAAATATGGAGCATCACTGACTCTGGCACAGCCTATTTATGCGGGAGGTGCAATAAAAGCCGGATACGATAAAGCTAAAAAAGAAAGTGAATTGTCACATTATGAGCAAATACGTATCACCAACAACATTATTTACGATGCGGATGTATACTACTGGAATAAAGTGGCACGCCAGGAAATGGTTACGGTTGCTGAAGAATTGAAAGAATCAGTATCCACTTTGGTCAAAGTAGTCAAAGACCGTGTCGATGAAGAATATTCAGACCGGAATGACCTGCTCATGGCCGAAGTAAAACTCAATGATGCTGAATACCGTCTGATCCAATCGCGCAATGATGCCGAAGTGGCACGCTTGTCAATGAATTCTTTCTCCGGAATTCCTTTCAATGAATTTATTGAAACTGATTCCGTCGTTATGCCATTGACGGATGTACAAGACTACTCCGAAACTTTAAATACAGCAATGGCCACCCGACCGGAACTGCAAATCGCCAGCCATAAAATTGATATTCAGAAAGCTGCATCCAAGATTGCCAACGCACAGTATCTGCCTAAACTGTCAGTCGGCATCGACGGCAGCTATTCATCTCCGGGCTATGACTTCAAGTCTGATCTGGATCCCAATTATGCCGTATATGCCAAATTATCTGTACCCATATTTGAGTGGGGAAAGCGCAGGCATACCAAAAAATCAGGCAAATACAGTGTAAACATTGCTGTTGAGAATCATCAGAAAGTAACGGATAACATCCGTCTGGAGATAGAAACAGCCTTTTACAACTACTCACAAGCCATAGACAAAGTAAAATTAACCGAAAGCTCTCTGTCAAAAGCTGCAGACAATGAAAGAATGGCTATGGACAAATATAAAGAAGGTAATATTTCCATTGTCGAAGTGATAAATGCCCAGCTATACCATCAGGATGCCAAAGTCAACTACATTCAATCTAAACTAAATGCACAGATTGCAAAAAGCGGATTGGACAGAGCGGTCGGCCGAATAAACACCATAACTCAATAATAATATCATATGAAAAGAAAACTGAAAAACATCAAGCGGTATTTATGGGATGTATTTTTATTCTCCGGAATAGGATGCTTCTCCTATTTCCTTCTGGTATATTATGCCGACATTCCCTCCCAGTATCAAGACCGGCTGATGACTTTTCAAGCCTTTGCAGCCGTTGTGGTATTGTTCAACGGAGTAGGACTCAGCGTAAAATACATCAATGAAAGACTGATGATGTACTATCAGTATTTCCTGAAAAACCACCGCATGTTGTCCGTTGGATTAATAACAGCTGCTATTATTCTTTTCATATCCAATTATCTGCTGCTCATTTCTACCAAATTGCTGATAGACTCCCCTCACCCTTTTATTCTGAAAGACAAAGGGCTGTATGTCATGCTTGCCGTATGGTTCGTAGAACTGATTATTGTAGGACAGTTCATGTTAAACCGCTTTTATGTAGACCTGGTAAAGTTATACAAACGCGCAGAAGAGCTGGAAGAAAAAACAGCACAAGCCAGATATATGGCTTTACAAAACCAGTTAAATCCTCATTTCCTGTTCAACAGTCTGAATACACTTATTTCTGAAATAGAATATAACCCGATGAACGCCATAGAATTCACCCGAAACCTAGCCGATACATACAGATACATTCTTTATTGTCAGGATAAACATACCATCCCATTGAAAGAAGAACTTAACTTCCTTAATACTTACATTCTGCTTCAGAAAGTACGTTTGGGGGATTGCCTCGCTATCGACAACCGGATTGACGACAAATATTGGGATGTACCTATTCCGCCTTTAACTCTGCAACTGCTGATAGAAAACGTCATCAAGCACAATGTAATCAGCATCAGTAAACCAATGAAGGTCTGCCTGACAACGGAAATACTTAATAATGAAATCTGGCTCAGTGTTTCCAATCCGATAAAACTTAAACAGGGAGTCATCTCTTCGGGAAAAGGCCTCATGAATCTTTCCCAACGCTATAAATTATTGTGCAACAGAGAACTTATTATCGAAAACGACGAGGATAAATTTATTATAAAAGTACCTTTGCTATATGAATAAAATAAAAGCTGTAATTATAGAAGACGAATTCCCAGCAGCCCGTCTGCTGAACAGAATGATCCAGAAAGTGCGGCCGGAATGGGAGGTTACCGTACTTCCCGGCACCATAGAAGGAGCTGTCAGCTGGTTCAAGGAGAATCCGCATCCGGACATCATATTCCTGGACATACAATTGAATGACGGCATTTCCTTTCTTTTCATCGAACAGGCTCAGCCTAAAAGCATGATCGTCTTCACTACTGCTTACGACGAATATGCCGTACGTGCCTTTACGGTGAACAGCATTGATTATTTATTAAAACCGATTCATGAAGAAAGACTGCTGGATTCCATCTGCAAATTCGAACGCCTGTCGCCCTCTGCTCCGGAGAGCCAGAACTACAACATCGAGCAGCTTTTAAAATCTTTCATGGAGAAAAAAGAGAAACAATACCGTACCCGCTTTCTGATCTCCGGAAATAAACAATGTTATCTCATTCAGGTCACAGATATCGCTTACTTCTATTCAGAAGAGAAAGTTACATTTGCCGTTACCAGAGACCACAAGTCACATGTCCTGGATTTTCCGCTAAACAAGCTGGAAGACCAACTGGATCCTCAGACCTTCTTTCGGGCAAACAGGCAATATATTCTTTCTGCCGATTCCATCAGAAGTATCCAGAACCACTTCAACGGGAAAGCCGTCATCCGCATAGAGCCTTCTCCCCAGGATCCCGTCTACATCAGCCGGGACAAGGTTCCTTTGCTCAAACTTTGGCTGAACAAATAATAAAAAAAGACACAGAAACGATATTTCGGTTCAAATCTTCCGTTTCTGTGTCTTTCCCATAATTATTCAGACAGCTTTCCTTCTGTATTCTTTACAAGTGTCAATACGGCATTGCCTTCAGCATCCTGCAAGATGATAACCCCGTTCTCACCTGCTGCAAAACTTCTCACCTGATCAATGGCTTTCAGAATCTTTCCTTCCAGTTCCATGTTCGGACCAGCCATCATGGTTGAAATCATCTGTGAAAAGCGCAAAGAAGCAGGCTGGCCTTCTTCCTGTGAGAAGCCGCCGTTAATGAGATTGCATCCGGCATTTCCGTGTACCCGCATTTCTGCAGTATCAAAAGCCAGGAAAGGAACTTTATCCTCCTTGCCTACAACAACCTCTGCACCGTCCACTGTAGCAATCTTCCATTCACCTGCCAGATCAGCCAGTGACAATGCCTTTTGCTCACGTTTCTGCAAGATCACCAGTTCCTTACCTTCAGCATCAGTTAACGCAACTCCGGCTTCGGTTCCAGTATATCCGGCTACTTTGTTCAAGGCTTCCGTTACTACACGTTCCGTTTCCATATCCGGACACATCATACGGGTCATACCCATCTGGGTCAATTTGATTTTACCTGCATTTACAGAATCCAGTTCAAAAGCACCCATCATCCGGTTGCATCCGGCATTACCATAAATGCGTTTTCCTTCCATATCAAAGCCAATAAACGGATCAGAATCTCCAGAAAGTTGCTGACCATTCACTTCCACAATATTCCATTCTCCAGAAAGATCGACGGCAACTGCATTCTTTCCAGAACCACAACTAGCCATCATCAGGGCAGCACAAACCACTGCCACACTTGAAAACATTTTCTTCATATAACTTTCGTTTTGATTATACTTTCCTTTGCAAAAATACAGAGATATTCCATTTACTGCATCAGGTTTGGAAAAATTTCTTATCTTTGCATACTGAACGGTAACGTTTACCGGGCATAAAAAGTTCAACTAAATAAATGAGTAAAGTATTGATTATCGGTGCAGGCGGTGTAGGTACCGTTGTTGCACACAAAGTGGCTCAACATCCTGAAGTATTCACTGAGGTGATGATTGCCAGCCGTACCCAGTCAAAATGTGACGCGATTGTGAAAGCAATCGGCAACCCGAACATCAAGACCGCTAAAGTTGATGCAGACAATGTGGATGAACTGGTGACTTTATTCAACAGTTTTAAACCTGAAATCGTTATCAACGTAGCTCTTCCTTATCAGGACCTGACAATCATGGAAGCCTGTCTGAAAGCGGGAGTGAATTATCTGGATACAGCCAATTATGAGCCGAAAGATGAAGCTCACTTTGAATACAGCTGGCAGTGGGCCTATAAGAAACGCTTCGAAGAAGCCGGACTGACAGCCATTCTGGGATGTGGATTCGACCCGGGAGTAAGCGGAGTATATACCGCATATGCAGCAAAACATCATTTCGACGAAATTCAATATCTCGACATTGTAGACTGCAATGCTGGTAACCACCATAAAGCTTTTGCAACCAACTTCAATCCGGAAATCAACATCCGTGAGATTACACAGAACGGACGTTATTATGAAAACGGCCAGTGGATTACAACCCAGCCACTGGAGTTCCATAAGGCTCTGACCTATCCGAATATCGGTCCGCGCGACTCTTACCTGCTGTATCACGAAGAACTGGAATCACTTGTCAAGAACTATCCGACTATCAAGCGTGCACGCTTCTGGATGACTTTCGGACAAGAATACCTGACTCACCTGCGTGTGATCCAGAACATCGGTATGGCCAGCATCGAACCGATCAACTATAATGGTATGGAAATCGTTCCGCTTCAGTTCCTGAAAGCCGTATTGCCTAATCCGCAGGATCTGGGTGAAAACTACGAAGGAGAGACTTCCATCGGTTGCCGTATCCGGGGTATCAAGGACGGAAAAGAACGTACTTATTATGTTTATAACAACTGTTCTCACCAGGCTGCTTACCAGGAAACCGGTATGCAGGGCGTAAGCTATACAACCGGTGTTCCGGCCATGATCGGAGCCATGATGTATCTGAAAGGCCTTTGGAAACGTCCGGGTGTATGGAATGTGGAAGAATTCGATCCGGATCCATTCATGGACGAACTGAACAAGAACGGATTGCCATGGCACGAAGTGTTCGACGGCGATCTCGAACTGTAATTCATCAATAGACATCTGGAAATTGGGAACCGGAAAAGGAAGTCAGGATTCTCTTTTTCGGCTCTCAATTTCCTTTTTTATAGAGTTCCCCATCATTTTTACTTATGAATATAGGAGACAAAGCACCTGAGTTTTTAGGACTCAACGAAAAAGGAGAAGAAATCCGTCTGAGCAACTATAAAGGACGGAAAATCGTACTTTACTTCTATCCGAAAGACATGACCTCAGGATGTACAGCCCAGGCATGTAACCTGCGCGACAATTACGAAGAATTACGTAAACAGGGATACGAAGTAATTGGTGTCAGCATCAATGACCAGAAATCGCATCAGAAATTTATCGAGAAAAATTCATTGCCGTTTACACTCATTGCCGATACCGAGCAGAAACTGGTACAGGAATTTGGCGTATGGGGCGAAAAGAGCATGTATGGAAGAAAGTACATGGGCACCTTCCGTACAACCTTTATTATCAACGAAGAAGGAATCATTGAACGGATCATTTTGCCTAAGGAAATCAAGACCAAGGATCATGCCGCACAGATTCTGAAATAAGAAATATAAATTAAAAGACTACAGACAATGGCAAAAAAAGACGAACTCGAATTTGAAGGAGGAGTGGAAAGCAGCACTCCGAAACCCAATAACAGCGAAAAGCTGAAAGCACTGCAGGCTGCCATGGACAAGATAGAGAAAAGTTTCGGAAAAGGCTCTATCATGAAAATGGGAGACGATCATGTGCAGGAAGTGGAAGTGATCCCCACCGGTTCCATTGCATTGAATGCAGCACTGGGAGTTGGAGGATATCCCAAAGGACGTATCATTGAAATCTATGGTCCGGAATCATCCGGTAAAACCACACTGGCCATTCATGCCATTGCGGAAGCTCAAAAAGCCGGAGGTATCGCCGCATTCATTGATGCAGAACATGCTTTCGACCGTTTCTATGCGGCCAAACTGGGAGTAGATATCGACAATCTCTGGATCTCACAGCCGGATAACGGAGAACAGGCTCTGGAAATCGCAGAACAGCTGATCCGTTCATCGGCTATCGACATTATCGTGATCGACTCGGTAGCCGCACTGACTCCGAAAGCTGAAATCGAAGGCGACATGGGTGACAACAGAGTAGGTTTACAGGCGAGACTGATGTCGCAAGCTCTTCGTAAACTGACTTCGGCCATCAGCAAAACCAATACCACCTGTATCTTCATCAATCAGTTGCGTGAGAAAATCGGTGTCATGTTCGGCAATCCGGAAACAACCACCGGCGGTAACGCCCTGAAATTCTATGCTTCCGTACGTCTGGACATCCGGCGTGCCAACCAGCTGAAAGACGGAGAAGAAGTGATCGGTAACCAGGTGCGCGTGAAAGTAGTAAAGAACAAAGTTGCTCCTCCTTTCCGTAAAGCTGAATTCGACATCATGTTTGGTGAAGGTATTTCCCGCAGCGGCGAAATCATCGATCTGGGTGCTGAACTGGGCATCATCAAGAAGAGCGGTTCCTGGTACAGTTACAACGATACCAAACTGGGACAAGGCCGTGATGCTGCCAAACAATGCATTCAGGACAATCCGGAACTTGCAGAAGAGTTGGAAGGACTTATTTTCAACGCTTTGAAAGATAAAGAATAAAGAGATAAAAAAGATAGTGGTGTCCAATCGGGCACCACTACTTTTTTGAAAAACATTTTAACCAACCACGTTCAGCTGGCCATCCTTCCATTCCAGCGTATAAGCCTTTCCGGCTTCCGTCTGAAATTTCAGTTCCTTTCCTTTATAAAGAATGTGACAAGGCAAACCCGAACCGGAATGAACGACAGCACGTTTCAGGTTGTTGTCTTCCCAATAAAGATCCAATACAAAATTACCGCGCGCCCGAACACCGGTCAGTTTACCGTCATGCCATACATCAGGCAGTGCCGGCAACAACTGGATAAATCCGGCATGGCTCTGCAGCAACATCTCAGTTACTCCGGCCGTACCTCCGAAATTTCCATCAATCTGGAAGGGCGGATGACTGTCCCAGAGGTTGTCATTCGTTCCATTCTTCAGCAGGTTTCCATACAAGGTATACGCCCGGTTGCCATCCTGAAGCCGGGCCCACTGATTCAGTTTCCAGCCCATACTCCAGCCCGTAGCTCCATCACCGCGATGTTCCAGTACGACACGTGCCGCCTTCGCCAGCTTTGGAGTCGTTACCGGAGAAATCGTATGTCCCGGATGCAGAGCAAAAAGATGATTGACATGCCGGTGCTCATCGAACGGATCGTCGATATCTTTCGACCATTCCATCAGCTGTCCATATCGTCCGATCTGGTACGAAGGCATTCCCTGAAGAACTTCCTCCCAACGGGCACGTTCCTGCTCATCAACGTTCAGTGTCCGGCTTGCTTCAATGGCATCAAGCAGAATTTCACGGATTACGGCATGTGAGAATGTAGCTCCCTGATCTATCGGACCATGTTCGGGTGAAGTGGAAGGAGCAGCCGTATAGGTTCCGTCCGGCTTGTGCCACAAATAATCAACCGAGAAGTCAGCAGCTCCCTTGATCAGGTCGTAACCTACCGTGCGCAGGAATTCCAGATCGCGCGTGTAGTCATAATAATTCCACACATGAGTTGCCAGCCAGGGACCGGCCACCGGTGAAAAGTTCCATGACATATCCTTGTCACGCAAAGGAGTCGTGAATCCAAATATATTGGAAGAAATGGAAGTGGTCCATCCCCGTGCACCGAAATAAGCCCGTGCCGTTTCCTTACCCGGTTTCACCTGCATACGGATAAAATCAATTAAAGGCTGTTCGCACTCAGACAGGTTAGTCGGACAGGCCGGCCAGTAATTCATCTGCACATTTATATTATTGTGATAATCCACTCTCCAGGGACCGTCGACATTATTATGCCACATACCTTGCAGGTTGGCAGGGAGATTTCCCGGCCGTGAACTGGCTATCAGCAGGTAACGTCCGAACTGATAGTAGAGCGACTCCAGTGAATAGTCTGGAGCTCCCGTACGGTAACGTTCCAGTCTGCGGGGAGTCGGAAGCGTCATGCCTCCCTTCTGGTCGGGATTAAGTTCCAGCTGTGTCCGGCCGAACAGGGCAGCATAGTCCGTATAATGTTCACCCAACAGTTCTGCATACGACAAAGATGCAGCCTGCTTCATCCATTCACGGGTGGTTCGCAACGGATCAACTCCCACATAAGTTTTGGGATCCTTAAAGTCCGGATCAAAATTAATCTGATAGTCCGTATCAGCCGTGATCAGGAAATAAACTTCGTCCGCACCTTCCACATGGATATTTCCCTGACGGTCGGTCCATACTTTTCCTCCCTCGGCAACGGCTTTCGCACGAACAACATAGTGCATCTGGTTATTGTCCAGACGGGCGTCGAAACAGAATCCATCACAGTTTTCTGCCTTGAACTTTCCATGTGAGAGAGGATTCGGAGTATAATTCAGGACAAGATTCTGACGCTTTTCCTGATCGGCCGTAAACCGTACGACCATCACGTTGTGAGGATAAGACGTAAAGAAATCACGCCGATAATGCACTCCTTCCTGTTCAAAACGTACCGTCACCAGAGCCGAGTCGAGCGACAGAGAACGTGAATATCCGGAGTATTTCTGCTCATCAAGTCCTGTCTGAATCCGGAATTCTCCACAAGAAGTAAAACTTCCGAAACGGAAAGGCTCTTCCGCATCCGCTTCATAGGGTACTTCACTGTTAAAATTGTCCTGCGTAAGCTGGGTTGCTTTTTCCACATTTCCGTCGGCAAAAGCCTGACGGATATCTTTCAGGACATGGGCTGACTCTTTGTTCACATTCCAATAAGAAGCCGCATTCTTAACCGTACGCGGACCTCCCCGCCACAACGTTTTCTCATTAAACGTGAAACGTTCCACCGACACTGAGCCCATGATATTGGCACCGATACTGCCGTTTCCCACCGGAAGCGACGTATGTTCCCAGGCACGGTCTTTATTCGCTCCAAAACTGCCGGCTGTAACAGGAACCTCTCCGTCTCCCCAAACCGGTACCGAAACCGATGGATTGGGGGTGTCAAACCAGATAACCTGTCCGCTCTTTTGCGCAAACAGGGAGCCCGGCAAAGCACAAGACGCCCATAAGAGGGCGCCCCAACAAATTATTCTTTTTCTTTTCATAAACTACGTTTGCTTCTACAAACTCCAACACCATTTTATAAACAAAATGCCTTCTGTCAGTAACACCTGTTCTAAATCTGCGCTAAGATATAAAAGTTTTAGAATACATCCACTCTAAATATACCGAAAAAAGCCTCGCCACGTTTTTAAAAAAGACTTCGACGTTTTAATGCATTTGACGAAACGTTTAAACCAATTCGCCGAAACGTTTTTTTAAAAGCTCCAAGCCTTCCAGACACCCGGCTGAAAACGTGCGGTCGATGAGGCTGAATTATACGGTCGTTGGGGCTCAATCGTGCGGTCGTTGAAGCTCAATCGTGCGGTCGTTGAAGCCCAATCGTGCGGTCGATTCAGGAAGCCCTCAATCTACAAAATCGGAAGATTATCGACCCATTTTTGTCCAATTCTTTTTTTTTAACTAACTTAGCGGCGTCTTTCTGTCAGACCAAACCTATTTATTCATTTTTAAATTGTATGAAAACCACTTTGAATCTAACCTCAAAAAATTGGCTTTGCGGACTCGGAATAGCCTGCATTGCTTTTGCATCATGCTCTACTCCCGTGGCAGAAAAAACCATGGAGTGCAGCAACACAATCAAAATTGAAGAAACGGATACTCCGGAACAGATCATCGAAAAGGCAGCACACGTTGTGCCTACCCCGAACCAGTTGAATGCCCTGAAAAATGAATTCATCGCTTTCATCCACATGGGACCCAATACATTTACCCGCATGGAATGGGGAAGCGGAAAAGAAGATCCGAAAATTTTCGATCTGAAAGAACTGGACACCGACCAGTGGTGTGAAGCCATGAAGGCTGCAGGCATCAAGATGGTTATCCTCACTGTCAAGCATCATGACGGATTCGTTCTCTGGCAAAGCCGCTATACGGATCACGGTATCATGTCTACCGGATTCCGCGACGGAAAAGGTGATATTCTGAAAGATCTTTCAGCTTCCTGCCAGAAGTTCGGGCTGAAACTGGGTGTCTATCTGTCACCGGCTGACTTGTTTCAGATCGAAAATCCGAAAGGACTTTACGGAAACCTGAGCAAATATACCAAACGGACCATCCCGCGGGAAGTACCCGGAAGACCGTTTGCCAACAAGACCAAGTTTGAATTCGAACTGGATGACTATAATGAATATTTCATGAACCAGCTTTTCGAAATCCTGACAGAATATGGTCCTATCTATGAAGTATGGTTCGACGGTGCACACCCCAAGACCAAAGGCGGACAGAAGTATAACTACGCAGCATGGAAGCAACTGATTCACACTCTTGCTCCGGAAGCTGTTATCTTCGGACGTGAAGACGTACGCTGGTGCGGTAACGAATCGGGAGGAACCCGCGAAACGGAATGGAACGTTATCCCTTACCCGCAGTCACCTGACACGGCTACCGTATTCCCCGACATGACTGCACAGGATCTGGGAAGCCGCGAAGAACTCTACAAAGCCAAGTATCTGCACTATCAGCAGGCTGAAACCAATACTTCCATACGTGAAGGATGGTTCTACCGCGACGATACACATCAGAAGGTAAGAAGCGCTGATGATGTATTCGATATCTACGAAAGAGCTGTCGGTGGCAACTCTACATTCCTGCTCAATATTCCGCCCAACAGAGACGGACGCTTCTCGGATAAAGACGTCGAAGTGCTGCATGAAGTAGGTAAACGGATCCAGGATACTTATTCTGTAAACCTGCTGGCTGACAGCAAGGGTGCGAAGGAATTGCTGGACAATGACCTGAATACATACGTTGCCGTACCGGCCGGTGAAAAGGGAACTGTCTTCTCCCTGAAAGAACCTGTCACCATCAACCGTGTGGTTCTTCAGGAAAATGTCGGTGAATACAGTGAACGCGTGGAAGAACATGCCGTAGATGCATGGGTAGACGGACAGTGGAAAGAAATCGCCAAAGCAACCAACATCGGTTACAAACGTATTCTCCGCTTCCCGGATGTTACAACCGACAAAATACGTGTACGCGTCCTGCAGTCACGTCTGACTCCGGCCATTGCAACAGTTTCTGCACACTACTATGCTTCACGTCCGCCAAGACTGGAAATTACCAGAAGCATCGACGGAAAAGTCAACATCCAGGCCCGTAAGCAGGACTTTAACTGGAAGGCTCACGGTGAAGACGTTGCTGCCAACCTGAATGCAGGTTTCAAGATCCATTATACAACAGACGGAAGCGAACCGGATGCCAACTCACCGGAATTCAAGGAACCGTTCAGCATGGATCGTGGAGAAATCAAGGCTGTATCTATCCTTCACGGAGACAAAGGCGAAGTATGCCACGAACAACTGGGATACATCAAGCAAAACTGGAAAGTAACAGCAACAGGATCTGCAGCCGACAAGCATGAAGCCCAATTGGCAGCCGATGAAAATCCGGCTACGTACTGGAAGGCTAACGGAACCAATGCAGCCATTACCATAGATCTGGGCAAGGAATGTGAACTGGCAGGATTTGCTTACACTCCTCAGACGGAAAACTCAGACGGCATGATGGCCAAAGGAATCCTGAAAACAAGCAGTGACGGCAAGAGCTGGAAAGAGGCAGGAAGATTTGAGTTCGGTAACCTCATCAACGACCCGACCAAACGCTATTACTACCTCAAAGATAAGGTGAATGCCCGCTATGTCAGAATCGAAACCACCGAAGTTGCAGCCGGAAACAAGTCGGTAGCAGCTGCAGAAGTAGATTTATTCTGATAAAACTGCATCCCTGATACTCAGGCAGAAATTAGGCGAATCAGAAAACTTTTCGTTTAAGACTCTGAAAAAGACAAAAAAATCTACTATATTTACAAACTTTCTTTCGGGAAAGTGTAGTAGTAACCTAAACGAAAAGACATAACCATGAAACTGATTCACTTAATTTCTGCCTTTTGTTTTTGCTGCTGTGCACTCACAGCACTGGCTCAGAAATCAACTTCCACCCTGCCCTTCCGGTTTGCAACAAAAGCTGAAGCTCAGATGCTGATCACTGACATTGACGAATATACCAACCGATGGAATCAATTCGATATCTGTGCAAGACTGCAAAAACCGGACGGAAGAAAGTCTGAACTCCTGCGGCTGGGAATGAATGAAACCCGCAACTGGAGCGACCAGGAAAAAGAAATGATCACAAAGGTCATGAACGGACTCAGCGAAAAACTGCGCAAACAGAAAGTATCCCTCCAATATCCCTCGGAAATCATCCTGCTGAAGACTTCAATGAAAGAAGAAGGAAACATTCCGGCCTACACACGGAAAAACTGGATTGCCGTCGGCGAAAAAGCGCTGGAGAAAGCTTCGGCAGAAGAACTGGAACAGCTGATGGCCAACGAGGTATTTCACATCCTGACCCGCAATAATCCGGAATTCCGGAAAGCGATGTATGCTGTTATCGGGTTTAAGGTAGCCCAACACGAGATCCTGTTACCCATAGATGTGCAGGAAAAACGTATCTCCAATCCGGACTTTTATACCTACGATTCATATGCTCCTTTTACCATCAACGGGGAAAAAGAAGAGTGTACAATGATCATCTATACAGACCGGAATTATGAAGGCGGAGAATTAAGCCAGTATCTGAAAGTAGGACTGGTTCCACTGGATGAAGCCTTAATCCCCAAGCAAAAAGACGGAAAGGCCATCATTTACTCCATCGATCAGGCTGAAGACTTCCATACGCTGGTGGGACAGAACACACCTTACACCACCAATCCGGAAGAAATCATGGCTGAAAATTTCGCCCTTGCCATAACAGGGAAAAAGGACGTTCCCAATCCGGAACTGCTCCAGAAAACCATGGAGGCCCTGAAAAATCTCAAATAATTTAAATAAAACACCGGCTGAACGAAAGTAACCCTTTTGCCGGATTCCATAGAAAACGAACGGGAGATGAAGAACGACGATCCTCATCTCCCGTTGTTTTTTCAGTCTGACAGTTGCAGACTTGTATTATTTGTTCCGCTTATAATCTTTCACCAGAGCTTCAGTAATCCAATTGGCCAGAGCCTGACGGTTGTTAGGAATCACCAGACGTTTCTGATCCTGTGCATTCTGAATGTTTCCGACTTCAAGAAATGCAGCTACCGGAGCCGTATTGCGAAGCACATACAGATTGCGTTCACTGACTGAACCATCAAAGCCGCGGTTCGGCTGGTGCTGTCTGTATTTGCTCTGAAATGTTCTTTGCAGCTCACGGGTCAGTACTCTTCCCTTACTGCTTCCGGGTGCATGATAGAAGAACACATCTGTCTGGTTACGCCGCGAACGGCTGTCTACATGAATGAAGATGGCTCTTTTATACCGGCCTTTATCCTTTCGATAAAGCGCATTCACGGCATCACAGCGCTGTTTCAGACGGGCAACCTGATTCAGCGGAATCGCTTTTCCCATACAGGTTTCACGTTTGCTGTTTTTTAAGATGGCCTGATTGCGGATACCATCCTTTGCGTCTTGAATAATAAAGTGAACCTTGGCTCCCCGCTTCATCAGTTCCCGTCCCAGACGAAGAATGATGTCATAGGCATATTCGTCTTCATGCAACTCATGGCCCTGATATTTTCCGATACATCCGGGGTCCGGACCACCATGACCGCTTACAAGATAGAAAGTCGCTCCCTTCAACGAACTGGAGGTCACTTTATAAGCAGCCTGAGCCTTTCCAAACAACGGCTCATATCCCGGCTTTCTCTCCTTCTTTGCACTCAAAGGAAGCGCCAGCAGAAAAAGAAGCCATATTGTCAATAATCCAAATCTCATCGTTTACTTTTCCAACAGTTCATCAATCTTCCGGCACAAAGAAGCAAACTCTTCTTCATTATACAAACGGGTCATCATGACGATTTTTCCGGTTTCATCAATCAGGACATTACGGGTAATTCCGGCGTTTCTCTCCGCATAACGGGCAAAAATATCAGCTCCCGGATCCAGTCCCAGCGGATAGGTAATCTTCGTCTGCGAAGCAAAAGCCTTGACACGCTCCAACGGTTCATCACGGTCTATTCCATACAAGGCAAACTTTGAGTTGTCCTTGTGCTTCTGCCAGATGTCCTTCTCAATAAAAGGCATCTCTTTCCGGCATACTCCACACCAGCTGGCTGTAAACTGCAACATAACTACTTTTCCGCGCAGTGAAGACAGCTTCACTTGTGTTCCGTCTGTCAAAGTCATTTCAAAGTCAGGGGCCATATCACCCACCTTCACGATATATCCGGCTGCATCGGCATCCGGCTGTTGCGAACAGGCTTGCGGTGTTCCGGCGAAAAGGAATCCGGCCATAGCCAGTGCAACGGTAAAGAATTTACTCCACTTTTTCATACTTTCTTGAACTTTTACAATAAAAAGGCACGGATTACACGGAGCGGTGCAGAGAACTCTCTCTCCATACCAATCCGTGAAATCCGTGCTCTAAATAGGTTTCTTATAGATCATCCGCTTTTTACAACGGCATGTTACCATGTTTCTTAGGAGGATTGCTCTGGCTCTTGTTCTGAGTCATTTCCAAAGCCTGAATCAGTTTGAAGCGAGTATCCTTCGGCAAAATAATCTCATCGATATATCCCTGCTCGGCTGCACGATAAGGATTAGAGAATTTTTCCTTGTATTCTTCTACAGCCTTTGCCTTTTCTTCCGGAGTAGCCTTGCGGTAAAGGATGTTCACTGCTCCGTCTGCTCCCATAACGGCAATCTCGGCAGTCGGATAAGAGAAGTTCACATCTGAACCGATCGGTTTACTGTTCATAACGATATAAGCACCACCATAAGCCTTACGGGTAATTACCGTAATCTTAGGAACTGTAGCCTCAGCATAAGCATAAACAATCTTCGCTCCATGACGGATGATACCGTTATGTTCCTGTGTACATCCGGGCAAGAAGCCAGGAACATCTTCAAATGTCACGATTGGAATATTGAAGCAGTCGCAGAAACGGATGAAACGTGAAGCCTTGTCTGAAGCATCAATATCAAGAACACCTGCCAGATAAGCGGGCTGGTTGGCAACGATACCCACAGAACGTCCACCCAAACGGGCAAAACCTACTACAATATTTTTAGCGAAGTGAGGCATTACTTCGAAGAAATAGTGGTTATCCACTACCGGTTCAATGATATTCTTGATGTCGTAAGGCATGTTCGGATCATCAGGAATCACACTCATCAAAGATTCATCAGCGCGACGGATATCATCTGAACAAGGCTGTACCGGTGCATCTTCCATGTTATTGGACGGCAGGAAGCTCAGCAATTCACGGATGCTCATCAAAGTTTCTTCTTCAGTGTCACACAGGAAATGAGTTACACCACTCTTGCTGCTGTGTGTATAAGCACCTCCCAGTTCTTCTTTGTCAACTTCTTCGTGAGTTACGGCCTTCACAACATCCGGACCGGTAATAAACATGTGGCTCTTTTCCTTTACCATAAAGATAAAGTCAGTCAAAGCCGGAGAGTAGCATGCGCCACCGGCACACGGACCCAGAATGGCTGAGATCTGAGGAATTACTCCCGATGCAATCGTATTCTGGTAGAAGATAGATGCATAACCGGAAATACTTCCTACACCTTCCTGAATACGGGCACCTCCCGAGTCATTCAAAGCAATCACCGGAGCACCGTTCTTTAGCGCCAGCTGCTGTACTTTGACAATCTTCTGTGCACCTGTAGCACTCAAAGTTCCGCCATAAACGGTAAAATCGTATGCATATACATACACCAGGCGACCGTCGATTTTTCCATAACCGCATACAATGCCGTCACCCGGTATGTGTTTCTTGTCCATACCGAAATCAGAGCAATGATGAATTACGAATTTATCCAGTTCATTGAATGTTCCCTTGTCGAGAAGCATATCAATACGTTCACGGGCAGTCATGTGACCATTGGCATGCTGCTTTTCTACACGCTCAATACCTCCACCCTGAGAAGCCAGTTTATCCAGCTCTTCAAACTTTTTATATTGTTCTGCTACTGTCATAATTAATCTTCTTCTTTAATAACGTCAAGAGTCATAATCACCTGGTTGCTGTTTACGGAGTCTCCTTCATTAACCAGAATTTCTTTTACGACACACTCACTGTTTACCTTATAATTACTCTGCATCTTCATGGCTTCAATCACAACAACGATATCACCAGCCTGCAGACGATCACCTGCCTTAACCGGAATCTTAACGACTTTACCCGGCATCGGAGAAACGATCTTATCCTGTTGTTTTTCATCAGCTCCCTTACGCATACGCAAGTATTTTGCCTGAGAGTCGATGATGTCAATATTATATGACTGATAATGAGCATTAACAGTGTAGCTCTTTCCACCTTCTTTACGGATCAGTTCCGCATTGAATGACTTACCGTCATGCAGAATAGAGCAGCTTCCGTTTTCTGCCATTACAATATCTACATCGTAAGGAGTGCCGTCAATTGTCAACTGCACTTTATTACCATCCTTGCTGACCAAGGTTACATCTGCAACTCTGTCACCGATATGTATTTCCATAAAAGTTCTTTCGTCAGTTAAACATTAAATACGCAACACACCTTTCTGAAGACCAAACTCACGCCAGCGGCTGATCGGACGGTTATCAGAAGAAGCAGACTTGTTCTCTTCCAGATTCATCAGATAATCGATATAGGCAGCAATCATAGCGATATTTTCTGTTTCTTCTTCCTTCTTACCGGCCCATTCCTTCAGCATATCCTGATGCTTCGGAATAAACAAGGTATTATAATGTCCTTCAACAAAATCAGGTACATGCATGATGTGACGCAAATAGCTGATGTTAGTCTTCAAACCTGTAATCTTATATTCATAAAGCACACGACGCATACGTTCGATGGCAAACTGACGGGTAGTTGCCCATACAATCAGCTTACCGATCATCGGGTCGTAATAGATAGGAATTTCATATCCTTCGTATACTGCACTGTCAATACGGACACCGATACCGTTCGGTTCCATCAGCTGACGAAGAATACCAGGTGAAGGCATAAAGTTGTTATCTGTATCTTCGGCACAGATACGGCACTCAATGGCATGACCACGCTGCTTCAAATCTTCCTGCTTAAAATGCAACGGTTCATTGTTAGCTACACGAATCTGTTCTTTTACCAGGTCAACACCAACGACTTCTTCAGTAATAGGATGTTCTACCTGAAGACGGGTATTCATTTCAAGGAAATAGAAATTACGATGCTTGTCTACCAGGAATTCAATGGTTCCGGCTCCTTTGTAGTTAACAGCTTTAGCAGCAGCAACTGCAGCCTCTCCCATTTTCTGACGCAATTCCGGAGTAACGAAAGGAGAAGGTGTCTCTTCTACTATTTTCTGGTTACGGCGCTGAATAGAACATTCACGTTCAAACAAATGAACAGCATTGCCATAATTATCTCCCAGAATCTGGAACTCAATATGATGAGGTTCTTCAACAAATTTCTCCAGATAAACGGTATCATCGCCAAATGAAGACATTGATTCTGAACGGGCTGTATTATATGCCTCTTCCACTTCATCGACGTTGTGGATAAGACGCATACCTTTTCCACCGCCACCCATTGAAGCTTTCAGCATCACAGGATAACCGATCCGATTACAGATTTCCTTTGCTTCTTCTACACTCTGCAGAGGTTGTTCCGTTCCGGGAACGACAGGTACTCCAGCCGCAATCATGTGTTTACGAGCGGAAATCTTATCCCCCATCGCATCCATAGTTTCAGGATCAGGACCAATAAAGATGATTCCTTCCTGCTTGCAACGACGTGCAAACTCAGAATTTTCAGATAAGAAACCATATCCCGGATGAATTGCATCCGCGCCATGACGTTTGGCTGCCATGATAATCTTATCGATATTCAGATAACTTTCACGAGATGCTGCCGGACCAATCAGGCAGGCTTCGTCTGCATAAAGAACGTGGCGTGCTGTTCGGTCTGCCTCAGAAAAGACTGCCACAGAACGGATGCCCATCTCACGACAAGAGCGCATTACACGAACTGCTATTTCACCACGGTTAGCGATCAATACTTTCTGTATCATGCTTTACGTTTTAGTTATATTCTTCACTCGTTTGTCCACCCACACTCATGCAGCAAGAGGACGATCTATACATGGAAACTATGCTTAAGAGTATTAGCACACGATTCCTAAAACTGTGCAAAATTAGAAAAAAAAGAGCAATACCCGTTATTTAAGGTGTTTTTTTTGTTCATTATATGATTTTTAGTATAAAGTAAGATGCAAAAATAAGGAAGCAAACTAAAATCTTTAAGAAACGCTAACTCCAGTTGGCAAAAACAAAAAAGATACAACACCAGGTATTCCCCAAAAAGCAAAGGGTATCTGCCAAGCCTGTCCTGACAAATACCCTTTATCTTTAAACTATAAAAAGAAGTACCGCTATCACTTCGTATGTTTTACCGTGTATATCACTTTACCTTCTTTATTAATCATATGAAGATTCAGTTCTTTCTTATCAGCTGAAATCAAAGAGAAACCAGTTTCTCCACTGCAGAATTTTGTTCCATCAACCGGTTTTACCTTGCGGCTTAATGATCCGGAAGTATTGACTACATAATCAATGTTGCTTCCACTTTTACGGATATGCTGAAAGTTGTGAATATGTCCGCACAGATACATATCTACATTTTTATATTTACGCAAAATCGAATCAACCCGCTTTTCCATATCCATACGCTCAGACTCTTCTTTCTCTGTATCTGCATAAATCGGATGATGGCCGACAACCAGAACCCAGTCTTCCTTTGCCGTACTCAGGACTGAATCAATCCAGGCCAACTGCTTGTTCATATCCTGCTTGCATGCATCCGGATATTTTTCTGTATCTTCCCGATACTTGTCCAACAAAGGCGGAGTGTCAATCATCACCAGACGAATGGTTATTCCATCATTTTCCAAAACCTTTGTATAATAACGGTCAGGCATATTCCAGCGGGCACTTTTCCTGGTATAATCAATCGGAGCCTGCGTATTGCCGCGATATTCATGGTTTCCCATAATGGTATACCAGGGAATCATCAGTTCCGGATGACTATAAATTAATTCATAATTAGTCATCCACAATGGATCATCCACACTGCGAACGCCTTCAAAATGATGAACATCACCAGCAGCTACGACACATTCAATATCGACAGCTTCAGCCATTTTTCCCAATAATTCAGCAATCGGTTTCTGATCATAATATCCATTACGTCCCAAATCGTTTACCAAATAGAAGTTCAGCGGCTTTTCCAAAGCTTTCCATGCAGCCTCATTTTGTGCAAAGCCTGCAATAGCAATCAAAGCCAGACAAAGAGTCAAAAATGTTCTTTTAATTGAAATCATACAATCTTTTTTTAGTTGTTAATTAAATCTAGGACAAAAATATGGGAGGAATTTGAAAAGATTCTGAAAAACCTTTCTGCACGATAAAAAATTCCGGATATGCCTGTCATTATCCATAGGCAAATCCGGAATTTCAAAGAAACAATCAATTATTATTTTGTTCCGTAAGCACCGAAGTGTGCTTCAATTGCCGGAGAAGTGTAAGTTTCTTCATTGACAGTCAAACCGTCTGTTCCGAAGTAAGGCTGCATATTGGCATCTGTTCCATTATAAGCTCCGCTCAATACCGGAGATCCAGCCTGTACATGGAAGTCCCAGCCTTCATTATATACATACTCTGTCAGTGCCACAGCATTGATATCGAAGTTTACAAATTTCGGATCATTCTTAGCACAATCTTCAGCAGCTTTAGTAATGATACTGTTCAGATCAACTACACCTTCATTATAATCTTCATGTTCATAAGCATAACCAGCCCATGCGTAAGCAACACCTGATTCATCTTCACCGTCGTATACGATATCGCTCTTCTGAGTACCGGAAGCATAAAAATTATAATCAATAACAGAAGCATCATTATAACCTTCTTCCGGATTATTGGGCTGATCATAGTTCGGAGTCTGAGCACGGAACTTACAGTTTACCATCAGATTGTTAAAGACATTGGCCAGTACATTCTTTTCAGCATATACACATCCGCCTTTTTCTCCGTCACGACGCCATCCGGCATTGATGATTGTGTTATTATAAGCCTGTACCAGTGCCTTTCCACGTTCTTCACTCTGACCAGAGCTGGATAACTTCAAACCGTTGGTATTAGGACTGAACATCACATTACCTGCAACGTCTACCTTACATCCGGCTTTCACATTGACAGCTTCAGCACCGTCATATCCATTGGCTGCAAAAATATTATTTGCAATGATGGCCTGACCACCCATCATGTAAATACCGTCTGACCATCCGTTACGCAGAACTGAATTGGTAATTACATACTTACCATTCATGTTATTAGTTGTAATCTGTGGATAAGCATCGTCTCCAGCTGTATATATGCCCGCAGTAGCAGCAGGTGAACCTTCAACAACCTGTCCTCCGGTATACTCAATGATTGTATGATCAATCAGCATTTCACCACATGTTTCCGTAGCTACAATACCTCCCCAAAGACCTGCAAAGATATTATCTTCAGTACGTTCGCTTTCTTCTACAGAGAAAAGAACAGGTTTTTCTGCCGTTCCTTCACAATACAGATTACCATTCACCGTGAATTCAACAGGAGTATGATTAGCTCCTACACCTTCCGTACTGAAAATAATCTGAGCACCTTCTTTTATATAAAGACTTTTACCTTCAGGAACAGTGTAATGTTCTGACAGTCTAACTACCGTATCAGCAGGCCAAACGATTGTATTTGAATCCACCGGATTCTCATCACCTCCGTTTTCATCTTCATTGCCATCAGAAGAACCATCCGTCTGGTCTGAGCCATTGCTCAAAGGATCTTCTTCACTACAAGCTGTTGCCAGCAATGACATTCCCATAAAGGCTGCACAAGCCCACAAATAACTTCTGCGATTCATTTTAATCAAGTTTTTAAATGTTAGTCAAACAATATTTAGTTAGTTTTTTATCAAAGTTTATAACGTATACCCAGCATGAATGATTGTCCGTGCCATTCTTTCCGTTCAATCACATTTCCATCAGTACGTTCCGAATTTACATTCTCCGTATGCGGTCCCTTGTGAATATATCTCAGCAAAGGAGTATCCAGCAAATTGGAAGCTTTGGCAAACAGGCTGATTCCATTCTTAAAGCTTTTTTCGACCGAAGCATCCAGCTGCATATATCCGTCTTCCCAGATATCGTCTTCATACCAGTTGGAAATATCACTCAAACGTTTTCCGGTATAACTTCCTGCCAGCTGTCCTTCCCAACCATATTTGGTACTCTTGAAGAGTAAAGAAAGATTAGCTACATGGGCTGCTTGTCCGAACAAAGGACGAGACTGGGAAACCTGTTTCACTTCAGATCCTTCCATGATTCGTTTTTCTGTAGTAATCTTTGAGTGAGTATATGTATAGTTGGCTTTTATACCAAACCAGTTGAAGTATTTCATAATATCTACTTCCAATCCCAGATTCGTTGCATTACCGAAATTCATCGGCTTATAATAAGTATCCTGTCCTTCATTCAACAGACCATATTCAATCGGGTCTTTCAGATATTTATAAAAGGCACCAATCATAAACTGTTCCGAAGATTTCGGAAAGAACTCATAACGGAAATCCACATTGTCTGCCACAGTATGTTTCAGATCCGGATTACCTTTTTCTTTATAATCCTCATTGATGATTGAATAAGGAACAATTTCGAAAAAGCTCGGACGGTTAATAGAACGTGCATAAGACAAACGAAGATTGGCATTCTCGTGCACTCCATATTTAGCATGGAAACTCGGCAAAACATCTGTATACTTCTGATTACCTTTCGGATCTGCACTTTCAGTCGGGAACTTCAATGTATATCCCTGATTGGTATGTTCTACACGCACGCCACCGATCAGTTCCCAACGTCCATAAGTATATTTCACCATACCATATCCAGCCCCGATCTTTTCCGTTGCATCATAGTTCAGCGGATCACTGATGTTTCCATATTTCCGTGCCGCAAACAACAACTCGTCATAATTATTCCAGTCAGTTCCCTGATACTGCGGATCTTTTGAACCGGTTGCTGAATCAAAGGTATATTCATTAAAGAAGCTGTCACGTTTCTTGTCGCGATACATACCACCGACCGAAAAGTCCAGGACTGATCCACCGCCCAGATTCCATTTATACATCAAATCCACATAACCGGCTTTATCCTTATCTGAGTTATGTTCCCAACGGCGAATAGCCGAATTTGTATTCTGCAAGTGAGTACCCTGCATATAAATTTCCGTATTGTCCGGAGTCTCGCTATAAGCTTTCGAAAGTACAGCTGACCAGTTCAGACGCAACACGTTATTTTCCAGAAAAGCATGCTCACCCTTCAGAGTTGAATTTATAATATACTGATGATTCCATTTCATACGGACAGCACCTTCCTTATCATCCTGTCCGTCTCTGACTTCAGCTTCCTGCATATCCATATATCCATTATACCAAGTCAGTTTATGTTGTGAATTAATATGATAATCCAACTTTGCATGAGCACCGATACGAGTCTGCTGAGAGGAATAGTCACGATATTCAATGCCGTTATGACTTGTACCCGGCTGATAATATATCTGACTTTCTTTTCCACGATAAGTATTCAAATAGCTTCCGGCAAGCATTACTCCCAGCTTATCGTCGAAGAAACGGTCACCATAAGAAAGGCCGGCTGTCAGATCAGGCACAGGTCTCTTCCATTTCATACGAAGATTGTCTGTCTTGAAATCATCCATCGTCACACGGGTATCTTCAGGCATGCCTTTGGCCTCATAAGGAGACTGCTTCACAATTGCACCTTTATTAAAAGACTGAAAGTCGCGGTCAAAATACATGGCATTATATCCGGTTGAAAGATTAGCCGTAAACTGCCGGTCAGAAGGCGCATCCTTCATAATCAGATTGACGGCTCCACCTATTCCATCACCTTCCATATTAGCTGTAAGCGATTTGGTCACTTCCAGACGATCCAGCATTTCAGAAGGGAATATATCGAGCGGAACAAAACGGTTCTTATTGTCAGGACTCGGAATCTTCACTCCGTTTACCAATGTATAATTATAGCGTTTATCCATTCCACGAAGAATTGCATACTGACCTTCACCGCTGCTGTTACGTTCCACCGTCACACCTGACATACGCTGAATCACGTTAGCTACCGTTATATCCGGAGAAAGTTCAATAGCTTTCGCACTCATCACATTCACCACATTCATAGCCTGACGTTCAATGCCTCGCGCTCCAGCTTCCGTACGTCCCGGATTCGTTGCAACTACCGTTACGCCTTCCAGCAATACTTCATCAGCTTTCAAAGCAATTGTCAAATCCTTACTGTCAGGAGTTACATGAATTTCCATCGTCTTGTAACCCACATAAGAACAAATCAAAGTACATTTCTGACGGTTCAGATCCAGATTAAAACTTCCGTCCAGGCCGGTCACTGCACCCTTCGTCGGATCTTCTTTAATAAGGACTGAAGCCCCGATGATCTCTTCACCTGTCTGGGCGTCTTTGATCAATCCTTTCACGGTTCGTGCATTAACGGACATAGCCGCAAACATACATGCACCCAATAATAATATCCCTCTCATACAATCTTTCCTGTTATTTTTATGCCGCAAAAGTACGGGGAGTGGTTTTCATCGTCATTGCAGAGATATTTCATTCCTAATACATTTTTTCCCTTTGGAAATTGTTCCATCAACAAGGGCACTTCCTTTCCATTTTACTTTACAAAGATTCCGGAATAAAAAAAGATCATGCAAGTCCGGTAATACGACTTGCATGATCTTTTCGTTTAATGGACAGTTTCAGGAAGTTCTATTCTTCGTATCAGATCCGACCAATATTTCCGTAAGTCTTTCCAGTGATAGAACGGAGCAACATCCGTTTCCAGAGGAAGCGTCACTTCCCGTTCATTCAAAAGCAGACGGACCAGAATGTCCCCTCCCTTATGCTTCCGATAAAATATCAGCTGAATATTGCCGCACATTGGAATAATCCGATAAGTCCTGTAAGTATCAGCTATCTGATACCAGTCGGAAGTAGAAACTGAAAGCCGGTTTATTCCCATCAAGACAGCCAATGGAGCCAGATTTGTATCATGACCATAACGCAAAGTCACTGCCTTCTTTTTGGAAGCAATAACAGTATCGGCTGTTTCCACAAAGTTTTTCAGCAGATTACGTTCCAGTTTATACATGCACGCATCACTCAACGGAGAAGCACCTTTCTCATAATACCACTCAAAATTGTTCCGTTGCCAAAGATCATAACATTCCTGTTCGGTAAACAAGAACGACAAATCTGGCTGATTGTAACTGCTTTGGCTAATACCGTGTAATTCGAATAAATCAGCCATCAAACCGGAAGCGTCTTTAATATATTTCCGGACATAAGCAGAATCCGTAAACAACTGTTTCATCAAACGGACAGGATGTATATACACACTGTCGGCGGCCCGATATACGGAATCTGCATTTTCTAGATGCATGGCTTCGTATTGTGGGTTCTTATACTTTATATAATAAGCATCGTGTTCGCTTGTTTCAGTTGTAATATCCAACCGGGGATTCAGCCCTTTCAGTTCCACACAGGCTGCTGCCATTGAAAGAAAAGCGCGGGTTTTATAAGTTGAACGTGCATCGACATGCACACCATCAGCAAATACCTCCGGCGTACGTGCATACATTCGCCGGATCAGAGCACGATGCTGTTCGGCACCTTTGGGCGTCAATTCTCCATAACGGCCTTCCGCTTCTTGACGCAGACTGCAAACAACCTTGAGAGCACGTTTTCCATCAGCCGTAAGAACACCAGCCTCATCCGCATCCATCAGCACCTTCAACGGAGCATCATATTTCTTCTGCTTGGTCAGATAACGGGAACCATGACGGGCAAACGCTGAAATATAAAAAGGTTCATATCCCTCCGGAACCGGAGAAAGTTTCACTTCGGGTGCCTGGTAGGCATAATATTTTCCGGCAGCCAAAGCCGGATCAAGATGAATTTCTTCACGGGCACTTTGCGCTAGGGCAACTAAGGAAAGTCCCCATAACGACATACACAGAATTTCTTTTTTCATATAATTGATTATCCTGATAATTTTGTGGCGCAAAATTATAGACTCTGGCCTGATCATCCTATCAGAAATAGTCAGGAAAAGCAATTATTCCACACAATGAAACAGAAACGTAACCCGAATGTTATAGGATTGTTTCTCCGGTTATCCCAGAGAAACAATCTCCTGTAAGATTCTGACTGCCTCATCCACACTCGTGATGTTCTTCACCACCATACTGCGTTTGCCGTTCTGTTCGCGCAAATTGCAGTCACGCGGATATTTAGCCATATAATCAATGATCTTCCCAAAAGCAGCACTTTGATAATAAGGACTTTCAAGATTGCTGACAAAGAACAGAATCATTTTACCAGCTTTCAGAATCACCTTTTCCACTCCAAGCCGCTTGGCCAGCCTGCGTAACGGAACAATCCGGATCAGTTCCTCACCTTCAGGAGGAATCTTGCCGAAACGGTCAACCAGACGAGCCTTGAAGTCTTCCACATCCTTATCCAGTTCCAGTTTGTCCAGTTCCCGATAGAGAAGCATACGTTCGCTGCTGCTGGGAATATATTCATTCGGGAACAGAAGTTCCAGATCACTTTCCACAGTACATTCGTCCACAAACTCTTCTCCGGATATCTTCTCCTCTCCTGCCTTGATTTCTTCTGCATACAAGTCGGCAAATTCTTCATTCTTCAACTCGGTTACGGCCTCATTCAGAATCTTCTGATACGTTTCATATCCCAGGTCAGCAATAAATCCGCTTTGCTCGGCACCAAGCATATTTCCTGCTCCGCGGATATCAAGATCCTGCATCGCAATATGGATACCGCTTCCCAGATCACTAAAGTTTTCAATGGCCTGCAACCTGCGTTTGGCTTCAGGAGTAAGCGATGACAAAGGAGGTGCCAGCAGATAACAGAAAGCTTTTTTGTTGCTGCGTCCCACACGTCCGCGCATCTGATGCAAGTCACTCAAACCAAAATTCTGGGCCTGATTGATGATAATCGTATTGGCATTGGGTATATCAATTCCGCTTTCAATGATGGTTGTAGCGAGCAATACATCATAATCATAATTGACAAAATCAAAAATGATCTTCTCCAGTTCCTCAGGTTGCATCTGTCCATGACCGATACACACGCGACAGTCTGGAATATTCCGTTCAATCATTGCCTTCAGTTCCGGAAGATTCTGAATGCGGTTGTTTACAAAGAATACCTGTCCGTTGCGGCTCATTTCAAAGTTAATGGCCTCGATTATGATTTCTTCATTGAAAGTATGCACTTCGGTCTGAATCGGATAACGGTTGGGAGGCGGCGTCTGAATAACTGAAAGGTCACGGGCTCCCATCAAAGAGAACTGAAGTGTACGAGGAATCGGTGTTGCTGTCATGGTCAACGTATCGACATTTACCTTGATCTGACGGAGCTTTTCCTTCACGCTCACCCCGAACTTTTGCTCTTCATCAATAATCAGCAAGCCGAGATCCTTGAATTTCACACTTTTTCCAATGATCTTGTGCGTACCGATCAGTATATTGATATCTCCGTTCGCCAGCTCTTTCAGGATACGGCTTGTATCTTTTGCCGTACGGGCACGACTCAGGTAATCCACCTTACAGGGCATGCCTTCCAGACGCTTGCTGAAGGTCTGATAGTGCTGATAGGCCAGTACAGTCGTCGGAACGAGTACGGCCACCTGTTTGTTGTCCGCCACAGCCTTGAAGGCAGCCCGCACAGCAACTTCGGTCTTGCCGAAGCCCACATCACCACAAACCAGACGATCCATCGGACGATCACTTTCCATGTCTGCCTTCACGTCTTGAGTTGCCTTTAACTGATCTGGAGTATCTTCATAAAGGAAGCTGGCTTCCAGTTCATGCTGCAAAAAACTGTCGGGACTATATTTAAAACCTTTTTCCTGTTTGCGCTGCGAATAAAGTTTTATCAAATCACGCGCAATGTCCTTGATTTTGGTCTTGGTCCGCTCTTTGATCTTTTCCCACGCACCCGTACCGAGTTTGCTGATACGAGGCTGTTCACCTTCCTTTCCTTTATATTTGGAAATTTTATGCAAAGAGTGAATGGAAACAAACACAACGTCATCGTTCTGATAGATCAGTTTGATGACTTCCTGCGTCGTATTTCCATTGGGAATCCGTACCAGCCCGGCAAATTTACCGATACCATGATCAATATGCACCACATAATCTCCCGGCTCAAACATGTTCAGCTCCTTGAGTGAAAGAGCTACTTTCCCGCTGCGAGCCTTGTCGCTCCGAAGATTATACTTATGAAAGCGGTCAAATATCTGATGATCGGTAAAGATGCAACACTTCAGAGTATGGTCAACGAATCCTTCATGCAAGGTACGGTCAACAGGTTCAAACGAAATCTGATCGCCCCGTTCCTGAAAAATATCACGCAGACGATCGGTTTGTTTCATACTATCCGAGCAGATATAAAGACGATATCCCCGCTGACTATAATCAGTCAGTGAACCGGCGACCATATCAAAATTCTTATGGAAGATAGGCTGCACCGAAGTATTGAATTTCAAAACAGCCTGCGGAGTTCCGGTTGCCTTATGTCCGAAATCAATGCGGACGAATTCCAGTGCCTTGACTGTAAACTCCGCTCCATCGATCAGACGGCCTTCAAGCGAAGCCAGTTCAGTCTGCTCTCCTTCATATGCCGCGAGTGCCTGAGGAGAAAGCGCTTCCTCACGAACAGTCTGAATGCGTTCGCGCACCCAGAGCAAGTCTTTTACCCAAAGCACAGAGGCAGACGGCAAGAAATCCAGGAAACTGATTTCACTTTTGTCGGACGCAGCCAGTTCCGGAACTATACTCACCGAATCTTTCTTTTCCTTCGAAAGCTGAGTCTCTACCTCAAAGGTTCGGATACTGTCAATCTCATCTCCGAAGAAATCGATACGATAAGGATATTCCGAAGCAAACGAATAAACATCAAGAATACTTCCACGCATGGCAAACTGCCCCGGTTCGTACACGTAATCCACATGCTCAAAACCATATTCCGTCAGAGTGGAAAGAATTTCTTCCGTCTCCACGTGCTGACCTACCTGCAGTTTCATTGTCCGGTCGGTCAGTTCATTGCGTGACACGACCTTTTCAGCCAATGCCTCCGGATAAGTCACCACCACCAGCGGCTCGTCTTTTTCCAGACGGCTCAACACCTCCGTACGCAGAATTTCATTCGCCGCATCTTTCTGACCATACTTGATGGCCCGACGATAGGACGAAGGGAAAAACAGGATATGCTCGTCACCGTCCACCTGTACCAGGTCGTGATAGAAATATCCCGCCTCTTCCAGATCATTTAATATAAATAGGTGTACCCGGTCTGCCGATTTTACGACACCGGAAGCAAACAGCGAAGTGCACGAAGCATGTACGCCTTCAAGAAAAATGGTACGGATCTCCGGATTGTTCATTAAAGAAGCCAGCCCCTCCGCATTCGGATGCTTGCCATAAATCTGTTGAAGTTCAGCTATATTCATTTTGCTTTTTCTAGATGCCCGCAAATTTACAAAATAATTGCTACATTTGCATTTGCCAAATCAGACAAAAAACTTTTATGCATAAAGATATCATTCAACTACTTGACCAAAGACGAGTGAAAGAAGCACTGACACAACTCAATGCACTGATCGCCGAAACAGACTACTGGAAGCTCAAATCGGAAGCAGAGAACCTGCAGACTACCTATAATTATATGCTGCAATATGCAGCGCAGGGAATGGAAGACCCTGAACAGGGAAAACTATACAGACAAATTGTACGGAAAGCATACGAACTGACCGATCAGCTGGAATTTCTCGGCAAATACCGCAAGGCCTACGGACAATTTGCAGACAAGATGCGCCAGATGCACCAGCCCGGGCAGCATCGCTCCTACCAGGAACTCTGCCAATGTCTGGAAGATTTCAGTGAAGATATCCGTCTGAGCCAGCTCGCAACGAAGGATGACAAGCAACTGTTCGAAAAACAACAGGAAATCAGAAAGAAGCATGAAAAGAATCTGGATGAACTGTTTGACCGCATCTGGACTTCCACTTTCTGGAGTGAAGAAGAAATATCCGGAGTACGACAAATCAGTGAATCTCTTTTAGTGGAAACCAACGACCTGGCAGTCGTCGTCAGTGCCGTCACCCTTAACCTGCTCCAACTGTTTGATCCGGCCAAATTCCAGTTTCTCCTCACCGTGTACCGCCAGCGGACTGAAAGTCTGATCACCCAAAGAGCGCTGACCGGTATTCTGCTGGCAGCCTACTACCACGAAGAACGTCTGAGCATGTATCCCGAACTGACTGCAGCCCTGTCAATGCTCAGCGAACTCCCCCAGGCCATTGAACAGGTAAATAAACTTCAGACCCTGCTGTTGCTGTCACGCGAGACGGAAAAAATAGAAAAGAAGATGCGGGAAGAAATCATTCCTCAAATGCTCAAGACCCAGCATCTGATTAATCCCGACATGAAGATCGAAGATATCGAAGATCTGGAAGAATTCAATCCGGAATGGAAAAAGAGTCTGGATATGGCCAATGAAAAGATTCGCGAACTGGGAGAACTGCAAATGGAAGGAGCAGACACTTATATGGGAACCTTTGCACAACTCAAGACATTCCCGTTCTTCCAGCAGGCTGCCCACTGGTTCTATCCGTTCAGCACCCAGATCTCCGAAGTGGCCAGCATACTGCCCTCCGGCAATGATAAGGGAAACAACCTTATCAGACACCTGCTGGAACTGCCTATGTTCTGCAACTCCGACAGATATTCTTTCTGCTTCACCTTTATGACAATTCCACAGGTACAGCAGAACATCGTAACCTCACAGCTTGCTGAACAGGATCTCCATCTGAATGAAAGTATCGAACAGCTCGTAAACGAAAACCGGAAAGGAGAAAAGACCGACATCACGGCCAAACTCTACCTGCAGGATCTTTACCGGTTCTTCAAGCTATGGCCGTTCCGGAAAGAACAGCACGATATCTTTACCGATGACCTGGCCCTTTGGAAATGCAAGCCACTGGCTCCGCTCAACCATACGACGGAGAACCTCAGCGATACAGCCAACCAGCTTTTCTCAAAAGGCTACTGGCAGGAAGCTGCCGACCTGTTCCGGGATCTGGGAGAGAAAACTCCCGACAATCCGGAAGTCATGCAGAAACTGGGATTCTCCCTGCTGAAGCTGAAGAAGTACCCGGAAGCAGTTCAGGCCTTCCAACAGGCCGACCTGCTCAAGCCTGACCATGTATGGACGCTGAGACATCTGGCCCAATGCTACAAGCATATGCACGACTATCCGAAAGCACTGGAATATTTTGAAAAAGTCAAGGAAATCCAGCCGGACAATCTCAACCTGTTGCTCCAGATAGGCCAGTGTCTCGCCACCCAGCGAATGTATGACCAGGCACTCACATACTTCTTCAAGGTGGAATATCTCGACAAGACACCGGTTAATGCCCGCAGAGCCATCGGATGGTGCTACTTTATGACCGGAAAATACGAAGAAGCTCTCCGTTTCTACCAGAAACTGCTGCAGACTGACGATGCACAGGCCAGCGACTGGCTCAATGCCGGACACGTCTATCTGGCACAGAAAAATATACCCAAGGCGCTGGAACATTATCGGCAGGCAGAGAGCATGTGTGAAACTCACGAGAAGTTTGTCAACCTCTTCCAGGCTGACAAAGAAGCACTTACCGAACGACAAGTTCAAGAAGAAACCCTCTGCATCATCCCCGATTTACTCTAAAAAAAGCTGGGCAGCTTTTTAAAAAATGTTTCGGGCTTTCAGTAAAAACGTTTCGGCCTTTTAATCAAAAGGCCGAAACGTTTTTTTAATACCCGGAACCGTACGATAATATTTTTTATACTAACTCAGACTTCATACTAAAAATAAATCGCTATCTTTGCGGCCGTTTTCAGATAATTATCGACAATGAGTAAGCGGATTAAGACAACCATATTATTCTTCATCCTCCTTATAATTTCAGTTATAGGGAATACTCTTTATACGTCGTCGAATTTATCCGAATCCTTCTTCATACATTCAGAACATATTTCTGACTGCCAGTTACAGGCTCCGTTGCCCATGGCAGAAAAAGCCTTGCGACATCTTTCGGATCACTCTCAGACGGATCTGCCGACGGCAGCCGTTCTGACTCATGTGGAGAAAAAACAGGATACCAAATCCGCTCTTTATACCGGAACAGTTCCTGTCCGAAATTCGCATAACGGATTTACAGATCTTGAAATCACAATTCAGACAGGACGTCCTCCCCTGCCGAAACGAATTGAATATTACATCTATACGCTGGAAAGAATCCAGATTTAGCCACCTTCAGGCTGACAGGGAAATACGGAAATTCCTTGTTTTTTCGTTGTAGGAAGAAAAGCGATTCTTCTTACAGCCATCTTATTTTATACAAACAATCAATACAAAATTTACAGATATGTTTTTTACATTTTTAGTTGTCGTAGTTTTGACAGCCATAGCCCTCGTCGCAGCAGCTATGACTATTGCAAAACTTATCGCACCGCGGTCGTTCAATCCGCAGAAAGGAGAGCCATACGAATGTGGTATACCGACAAGAGGACAGTCATGGGTCCAGTTTAAAGTAGGATATTACCTGTATGCCATTCTTTTTCTGATGTTTGACATCGAGACCGTATTTCTGTTCCCCTGGGCAGTGACAGCCGGAGAGCTCGGCAGTAGCGCCCTGGTATGCGGAATTCTGTTTCTGGTCATTCTTATTATTGGCCTGGCTTATGCCTGGCGGAAAGGAGCGTTGGAATGGAAATAAAGAAACCCGCCATACGCTCGATGAAATACGAAGAGTTCAAGAACAATGACTACCTGCAGCGCATGGTAGACGAGCTGAACCGCGACGGAGCGGGAATTATCATTGGAACCATCGACGAACTCATTGAATGGGGAAGAAGCAATTCTCTCTGGTCACTTACTTTCGGAACAAGCTGTTGTGCCATTGAATTCATGGCACTCGGAGCCGCACGCTACGATATGGCCCGTTTCGGATTCGAGGTAACCCGTAACTCCCCCCGACAGGCAGACATGATCATGGTACTGGGAACCATCACCTATAAAATGGCACCGGTGCTGAAACGTCTGTATGATCAGATGGCAGAGCCTAAATATGTCATTGCAGTCGGTGGATGTACCATCTCCGGAGGCCCGTTCATCAAGTCCTACCACGTAGTCAACGGAATCGACAAGATTATTCCGGTAGATGTCTACATACCGGGATGTCCTCCGCGTCCGGAAGCTTTCTACTACGGCATGATGCAGCTTCAGCGTAAAATAAAAGTTGAAAAGTTCCTCGGAGGAGTGAACCGCCAGGAAAAGAATCCCGACTCAAAAGAGGATCATAAAGAATAACTAACGACAGGAAAATAGCGATTTATGAATATAACAGAAAAAATATCCCGACTAGTGCCCGGCATCACCGTCGCTGAAACAGGCGATCAGGTGGTAACCGTTCCGGTCGAATCATTCCGTCAGGTAGCCGAAGCTTTGAGAAATGACAAGGACGAGCCGATGGACTTCCTGCGCGACATCGTGGGAATGGACTGGCAGGAAGGAGGCCTGGGAGCACTTTATTATCTGGAATCAAGCAAGACTTACAACCGTATCGTTCTCAAGACTTCTACGACTGACCGTGAGAACCCGTTTCTCCCCTCAGTATGTGATCTCTGGAAAACTGCAGAAATCAAAGAACGCGAAGTGTTCGACTTCTTTGGTATCCGTTTTCTGAACAATCCTGACATGCGGCGTCTCTTCCTTCGCGAAGACTGGATCGGTTATCCGCTACGCAAGGATTATGACATGAACTCCAATCCGCTGAACATGGAGAACGAGGAGAATGCCGATATCACCGAAGAATATTATCTGAACCCGGACGGAACAATCGCTGATAAGAAAAACATTGTTTTCGGACAGCAGGACTTTGTGGTCAACATCGGTCCCCAGCACCCTTCAACTCACGGAGTACTTCGTCTGCGCACCTCTCTTAAAGGTGAAACCATCAGCAAGGTAGATCCCATCTGCGGATATATTCACCGGGGTATCGAAAAGCTTAACGAAAGTCTCACCTATCCGCAGACGCTCGCCCTGACAGACCGTCTGGATTACCTGAGCGCTCATCAAAACCGTCACGCCCTCTGCATGTGCATTGAAAAGGCGGCAGGCATTGAAATCTCGGAACGTGCTCAATACATCCGTACCATCATGGACGAACTTCAGCGTATCGATTCTCACCTGTTATTCTATTCTTGTCTGGTCATGGATATGGGAGGACTGACACCGTTCTTCTACGGTTTCCGCGAACGCGAAATGATTCTGGATATCTTTGAAGAAACGACAGGCGGACGACTGATCCAGAACTACAACATGATCGGAGGTGTTCAGGCTGACCTGCATCCCGATTTCCAGCGCAAAGTGAAAGAGTTCATCAAGCACCTGCGCAGCGTCATCAAGGACTATCACGATATCTTCACCGGAAACGTCATCGCAACCACCCGTCTGAAGGGCGTCGGTCTGTTAAGCCGCGAAGACGCAATCTCACTGGGAGTAACCGGAGGTTCAGGACGTGCTTCAGGCTGGGCCAACGATGTGCGCAAGCATCATCCCTACGCTGTATATGACAAGGTCGACTTCAAGGAAATCCTCTATACAGAAGGAGATTCGTTTGCACGTTATATGGTGCGTATGGACGAGATCATGGAATCATGCCACATCATCGAACAGCTGATTGACAACATTCCTGCCGGAGAATTCCGCGTCAAGACCAAGCCCATCATCAAGATCCCCGAAGGAAATTACTCAGCAGCCGTAGAAAGCAGCCGTGGAGAATTTGGTGTCATGCTTGAAAGTCACGGAGACAAGACACCTTACCGCCTGCACTACCGGTCTACCGGACTGCCGCTGGTACACGCACTTGATACGGTCTGCAAAGATAACAAGATTGCCGACCTGATCGCTATCGGCGGAACAATGGACTACGTTATTCCTGACATTGACCGGTAAACACTGTTATGTATCACCCTAAATTAGAGAAGAAATATGTTTCTAGACTATTATAATCTACAGCCTCTCTTCATGGCCATCCATGCTGCCTTATGCAGTATCATGCCCGAAGGGTTAGCTATTTTTCTGGAAGGACTCGTGGTAGGCGTCATGATCCTGGTGCTTTATGCCGTCCTGGCCATCATCCTTATTTATATGGAACGAAAGGTCTGTGCAGCCTTCCAGTGCCGTATCGGTCCGAACCGTGTCGGTGGAAAAGGAGGTCTGCTTCAGGTACCGGCCGACGTGATCAAGATTCTGACCAAGGAAATCATCGAGTTGAAAAACTCAGATCATTTCCTTTATAATCTGGCACCGTTCCTGGTCATTCTGGCCTCTATCCTTACTTTCTCCTGCCTGCCCTGGAATAAAGGTGGAGAAATCCTTCACATGGATATCGGTATCTTTTTCGTTCTTGCAGCCTCATCCATCGGCGTACTGGGAATCCTTCTGGCCGGATGGAGCAGTAACAGCAAGTATACCATCATCGGAGCCGTACGAAGCGGAGCCATGATCATCAGCTACGAGCTTTCCATCGGACTGACCGTCCTGACAATGGTTATGCTCAGCGGAACCATGGATATCCAGCAAATCGTCAGCGGACAAGCCGACGGATGGAACATTTTCAAAGGACATATTCCTGCCCTTGCAGCTTTCATCATCTACCTGATCGCCGGTAATGCCGAAGCCAACCGAGGACCGTTTGACCTGGCCGAAGCCGAACAGGAGCTGACTGCCGGTTACCATACCGAATATTCCGGTATGCACTTCGGATTTTTCTATCTGGCAGAATATCTGAACCTGTTCATCACCGCCGGAATCGCCACTACCCTCTTTCTGGGTGGATGGATGCCGTTGCACATTGCCGGACTTGACGCATTCAATGCAGTCATGGACTACATTCCCGGAGTGATCTGGTTCGTCGGAAAAACCTTCTTCATCGTATTCCTGCTCATGTGGATCCGCTGGACTTTCCCCCGCCTGCGCATTGACCAGGTACTGACTCTGGAATGGAAATACCTGATGCCGCTCTCACTGCTGGTTCTGCTGGTAATGACTTTGTGTAAAGTCACCGGATTAACATTTTAACCACCGATAAGAAAGGATTTGTAATCAAACATTATGGAAAGTTTTAACGAATATATCAAAGGATTCGGTTCGGGAGTAAAAAGTCTGCTGATCGGCATGCGCACCTCCATGAAAGTATTCTGGCAGCCTAAGGTCACAGAACAATACCCGGAAAACCGCCACACAACGCTTCATATTCCGGAACGCCATCGTGCCATGCTCGTCATGCCGCACGACAGTGAAAACCATCATCACTGCGTAGCCTGCGGTCTGTGCCAGATGGCCTGTCCGAACGGAACCATCAAAGTCACCTCGGAAACCCGCGAGGATGAAGACGGAAAAAAGAAAAAGTTTTTAGTGAAGTATGAATATAATCTGGGATCCTGCATGTTCTGCCAGCTGTGCGTAAATGCCTGTCCCCACGGAGCAATCCAGTTCACCAATGACTTCGAGAATGCAGTCTTTGAAAAGGAAAAACTCCTGCTTACACTAAACCATGAAGGTTCAACACTTGCTAAATAAAAAAGAGAGAACATGGAAATTACACTTCAAGAAATCGTATTCTACGTTGTAGCGGCAGCCATTGCGGTCTGTTCCGTATTAGCCGTCACAACCGGAAAAATCCTGCGCGCAGCCACCTACCTGCTGTTCGTACTATTCGGCACAGGAGCCATTTACGGCATACTGGGATATACTTTCCTGGGAGCTGTACAGTTGATGGTCTATGCCGGAGGTATCGTGGTCCTGTATGTATTCTCTATTTTGCTGACACAGTCAGATAAAGATATGAAATATCGTATGAACCGCGCCAAACTGATCAGTGTACTGCTCACGACTCTTGTCGGAGCCGCTCTGGTTCTTTTCCTGGTACTTACCAACGGATTTGCCCTCAACATGATTCCACAGGGCGTGGAACTGCCGGTACGCGAAATAGGTCTCGCCCTGACCGGTACGGGAAAATACCAGTTCATACTGCCGTTCGAAGTTGTCAGTGTCTTACTGCTTGCCTGCATGATCGGCGGTATCCTGATAGCAAGAAAAGATAAATAAAAAGCTACGAATATGGAATTAGAAATACACGTAATACACTATCTGGTCATCAGTACCATCATGATGTTCTGCGGAATCTACGGATTCTTCACCCGCAAGAATCTGCTGGCCCTGCTCATCTCGGTAGAGCTTATGTTAAATGCCACGAACATCAACTTTGCAGTATTCAACCGTTACTTGTTTCCAGATCACTTAGAAGGTCATTTTTTCAGTTTGTTCGGTATCGCCATAGCAGCAGCAGAAACCGCTGTAGCCATCGCCATCATTATCAATGTATACCGGAATGTCAAACAGATACTGACTGATGACATTACCGATCTGAAAGGATAACTAAAAACAGCTATTGATTATGGAATATACAATTCTGATACTTGCACTGCCTGTACTGAGCTTCCTCATTCTGGGACTGACAGGCATGTACATGAAACATCGTACAGCGGGATGGATCGGTACGCTTTCCCTGGCAGGAGTAACCGTACTGAGTTATCTCACCGCCTTCAAATATTTTACGACGCCACGTACGGCTGAAGGAATATTCCCTACCCTGACTCCGTGGAACTTCCAGTGGCTTCCGTTTACCGAATCGCTTCATATTGATATGGGGATCCTGCTTGATCCTATTTCAGTCATGATGCTGGTGGTTATCTCCACCGTATCTTTAATGGTACATATATATTCGTTTGGTTACATGAAGGGAGAAAAGGGATTCCAGCGCTATTATGCTTTCCTGTCCCTCTTTACCTTCTCCATGCTTGGCCTGGTGGTTGCAACAAACATCTTCCAGATGTATGTATTCTGGGAGCTTGTGGGTGTTTCATCCTACCTGCTCATCGGATTCTATTATACAAAACCGGAAGCCATTGCCGCCAGCAAGAAAGCATTCATCGTAACCCGTTTTGCCGACCTCGGATTCCTGATCGGTATTCTGATCTACGGTTATTACATGCAGACCTTCACCTTCACTCCGAGTGAAGAGCGCCTGATGCAGCTGGGAATGGTACTTCCGCTGGCTTTGGGACTGATGTTCGTGGGCGGTGCCGGAAAGAGCGCCATGTTCCCGCTGCACATCTGGTTGCCTGACGCTATGGAAGGTCCGACTCCGGTCAGCGCCCTGATCCATGCTGCCACAATGGTGGTAGCCGGTGTTTACCTGGTAGCACGCATGTTCCCGCTGTTCATCGGTTTTGCTCCTCACACCCTGCATCTGGTTGCTTATGTAGGAGCATTCACAGCCTTCTATGCAGCATCCGTAGCCTGTGCCCAAAGCGACATCAAGCGTGTGCTGGCTTTCTCCACCATTTCCCAGATCGGTTTTATGATGGTCGCCCTCGGTGTCTGCACCTCGGCAAATCCGCATGAAGGAGGACTGGGATACATGGCAGGAATGTTCCACCTGTTCACCCACGCCATGTTCAAGGCCCTGCTGTTCCTGGGTGCCGGATGTATTATCCATGCCGTCCACAGCAACGAAATGTCTACCATGGGAGGACTTCGCAAGTATATGCCCATTACACACATTACCTTCCTCATTGCCTGTCTGGCCATTGCCGGTATTCCTCCGTTCTCAGGTTTCTTCTCAAAGGATGAGATCCTGACAGCCTGCTTCCAGTTCAGTCCGGTCATGGGATGGATAATGACCATCATCGCCGGTATGACGGCCTTCTATATGTTCCGCCTTTATTACGGTATTTTCTGGGGAACAGAGAACAAGGAACTTCATGCCGAACACGTTCCGCACGAAAGTCCTCTGGCCATGACTTTCCCGCTGATGTTCCTGGCAGCCATCACAATCGTTTGCGGATGGTTACTGCCTTTCGGACATTTTGTTTCAGCAAACGGTGAAGCATACGACATTCACCTTGACACACAGGTGGCCGCAACAAGCATCATCGTTGCAATCATTGCCATCGCCATTGCGACCTGGATGTATGCCCGCGACAGACAGCCGGTAGCAGACATGCTGGCAACCCGATTCAGCACATTACACCGTGCTGCATACAAGCGCTTCTATATGGATGAAATCTGGTTGTTCATTACCAAGCGAATCATCTTCCGCTGTGTTTCCACTCCGCTTGCCTGGTTTGACCGCCACGTGGTAGATCAGTTCATGAACTTCATGGCCTGGGGTGCCAACGCAACAGGAGAAAGCGTACAGCCCATGCAAAGCGGAAAGATCCAGAGCTACACCATGTGGTTCCTGGGTGGAATTATAGTATTAACTGTCATGTTATTAGTATTATGAATATATTAAGTCTATTTGTTATAATTCCCCTGCTCATGTTACTGGGTCTCTGGATTGCCCGTAACGTGAATCAAATAAGGGGTGTCATGGTAACCGGCTCTTCCCTGCTGCTGATTCTTGCAGCCTATCTGGCCGTATCCTATATCGGACTGCGCAACGAAGGAGCCACTGCCGAGATGTTGTTTACGGACAGCGTAGTCTGGTATGCACCGCTTCACATCTGCTATTCCGTAGGAGTGGACGGTATCTCCGTAGTCATGCTGCTGCTAAGTTCCATTATTGTGTTCACAGGTACTTTCGCATCCTGGAAACTCAAGCCCCTGACAAAAGAATATTTTCTGTGGTTCACCCTATTGAGTACAGGAGTATTCGGCTTCTTCATATCTACCGACCTGTTCACCATGTTCATGTTCTATGAAGTGGCACTGATCCCGATGTATCTGCTGATCGGAGTCTGGGGAAGCGGCAAAAAAGAATATGCAGCGATGAAACTTACCCTGATGCTGATGGGCGGATCTGCCTTCCTGCTGATCGGTATTCTTGGAATCTTCTATGGAGCAGGCGGTGAAACCATGAATATTCTGGAGATCGCCCAACTGAAAATCCCGACCGAAATGCAGCGTATCTTCTTCCCGATGACCTTTGTCGGTTTCGGCGTATTAGGTGCCTTGTTTCCCTTCCATACATGGAGCCCTGACGGTCATGCTTCAGCACCGACAGCTGTATCCATGCTTCATGCAGGCGTACTGATGAAACTGGGTGGTTACGGATGCTTCCGCATCGCCATGTTCCTGATGCCTACCGGAGCTGCAATCTGGGGAGACTTCTTCCTGGTACTGACCACCATCTCCGTTGTATACGGTGCTTTCAGCGCTGTGGTACAGACCGACCTGAAATACATCAATGCCTATTCTTCCGTAAGCCACTGCGGCCTCGTACTTTTTGCCCTGCTGATGATGACCAAAGTGAGTGCAACAGGTGCTATTCTCCAAATGCTGAGTCACGGACTGATGACAGCCCTGTTCTTTGCCCTGATCGGTATGATCTACGGACGTACACACACCCGCGACATCCGTCAGCTGAGCGGACTGATGAAAATCATGCCGTTCCTTTCCGTCGGTTATGTCATTGCCGGACTTGCCAACCTCGGCCTTCCGGGATTAAGCGGATTCATTGCTGAGATGACAGTCTTTGTCGGTTCATTCCAGCATGCAGATGCCTTCCACCGTATCTGTACGGTGATCGCTACCATGAGTATCGTTATCACGGCAGTCTATATCCTGCGTGTTGTCGGAAAGATCCTGTATGGAACCTGTACAAACCCGGAACACCTGAAACTGACCGATGCAACATGGGATGAACGTTTCGCCGTGATCTGCCTGATTGTGGCCGTTGCCGGATTAGGTCTGGCTCCTTACTGGGTAAGCCATCTGATCAGTGGAAGTGTAGAACCTATTATTTCACAACTTTGTCAATTGTAATGCATTATGGATATACTGACAACCTTACACACTATGCAGGCAGAAATAGCTCTGGCGGTCATTCTGATCGTTGTATTGCTTACTGACCTGTTCCTCAAGACTCCTTCCCCGAAAGTCATGCAACGGCTTTCGTGTGTATTGCTCGTCTTGCTGCTTCCTGTCACCCTTACCAGTCCGTATGAAGTCGAAGCATTCGGCGGCATGTATCAGAACACTGCAATGACTTCCGTTGCCAAGACCCTGCTCACAGCAGGTACTCTGCTCGTTTTCCTGCAGGCCAATCCCTGGCTGGAACGTGAAGATACACACCACAAGGCCGGAGAGTTCTATCTTCTGACTCTCTCCACTCTATTGGGAATGTTCTATATGATCAGCGCAGGTAACTTCCTGCTGCTTTATGTCGGACTTGAACTGGCCAGCATCCCGATGGCTTGTCTCGTAGCATTCGACAAGTTCCGCCATCACAGTGCAGAGGCCGGAGCCAAGTTCATCCTCTCTGCCATGTTCTCTTCTGCCCTGATGCTTTACGGGCTGTCTCTGGTATACGGAACTTGCGGAACCATGTATTTCGCCGACCTGAGCCAGCACATGACAGGTACTCCCCTTCAGATTCTGGCAATCGTTCTGTTCTTTGCCGGAATGGGATTCAAGTTAAGTCTGGTTCCATTCCATATGTGGACTCCCGATACCTACGAAGGCGCTCCGACCTGTGTCAGTGCTTACCTGTCCGTCATCTCAAAAGGAGCAGCTGCATTTACGCTGCTGAATGCGCTGGTAAAAGCCTTCGGTCCCATGGCAAGCCAGTGGGAAGATCTGGCAGCCGTCGTGATCATTCTGTCCATCACACTGGCCAACGTACTTGCCCTCCTGCAACACGACATGAAACGATTCATGGCATACAGTAGTATCTCACAAGCCGGCTACCTGATACTGGCCGTACTTGGAACTCCCTCTCAGGGCGCAGGAGCCATGGCATATTATGTAGCTGTCTACGTGGTAGCCAACCTGGCCGTCTTCGGTGTGATCAGTACAGTAGAACAGAATTGCGGAGGAAGAACCGACCGCGAAGCTTACAACGGATTCTATCAGACCAATCCACGGCTGAGTCTGGTCATGACAGCCGGACTGTTCTCACTGGCCGGAATTCCCCCGTTCGCCGGATTCTTCTCCAAGTTCATGGTCTTTGCAGCCGCTTTCCATGCCGGTCATTGGATGATCGTTTTCCTCGCACTGGTAAATACCGTGATCTCACTTTACTATTATCTTCTGGTTGTCAAGGCAATCTTCATCACTCCGGCAGAAACCAATCCCTTGCCGAAGTTCACCAGCTCCGGTGCGGTAAGAGCGGCTCTGGCAATCTGCCTTGCAGCAATCTGCCTCATAGGAATATGCCCACAGGCCTTTGACTGGATGACACAAGCTGCACAATATACTTTTGGCCATATCGGATAAATAAAAATATGACCTTGCCGTATTCTCAGAACGTTGGGAATACGGCATTTTTATTTTTATGGCAAAGAAAAGCATCCGAAGTTTTTTATCACTTTTTCGAAGAAAATGATGAGACATCTTATATTATTCCCTATCTTTGCCTAAAACAGACATCAATATGCAAACAAGTGACAGCATCATAATCATCCCGACTTACAATGAAAAAGAAAACATTGAAAATATCATCCGGACCATTTTCAAGCTGGAGAAATATTTCCATATTCTGATCATTGAAGACAACTCACCGGACGGGACGGCTGATATCGTACGCCGTCTGCAACAAGAGTTTCCCGAACGCCTGTTCATGATTGAACGGAAAGGAAAATTAGGACTTGGAACAGCCTACATTACCGGATTCAAATGGGCGATCGAACACAAGTATGACTATATCTTCGAAATGGATGCGGACTTCAGTCATAATCCCAATGACCTGCCCCGCCTGTATAAAGCCTGCCATGATGAAGGCGGAGACGTGGCAATCGGCTCCCGGTATATCAGCGGAGTCAATGTGGTCAACTGGCCCATGGGAAGAGTACTCATGTCATACTTTGCTTCCAAATATGTACGTTTCATTACCGGTCTGCCCATTCATGACACGACAGCGGGCTTCAAATGCTACCGCCGCGAAGTGCTGGAAACCATTCCGCTGGACAAGATCCGTTTCAAGGGGTACGCCTTCCAGATAGAAATGAAATTCACTGCCTACAAATGCGGATTCAAAATCATAGAAGTACCCGTCATCTTCATCAACCGCGAACTGGGAACTTCCAAGATGAACAGCAGCATTTTCGGTGAGGCCGTATTCGGTGTGATTAAACTAAAATGGGACAGCTGGTTCCGAAAATATCCTTCCAAAATAAAAAACTAAGAAACATGCGTACGTGGATACATCATGCAACCATTGTAAATGAAGGACGAAAATTCGTCGGCTCTGTAGTAATAGAAAATGAAAAGATAGCTGAAATACTGGAAAACGGACAAACTCCGGCATCACCCTGCGACAAAGAGATTGACGCGACGGGATGTTATCTGTTGCCCGGCGTGATCGATGATCATGTACATTTCCGCGATCCCGGACTGACTCATAAAGCCGACATGGCCACAGAAACAGCGGCAGCTGCCGCCGGAGGAGTCACCTCTTTCATGGATATGCCCAACTGCAATCCGCAGACTACAACCCTCGAAGCACTGGACAACAAGTTTGCTGATGCAGCCCGGAAATGTCTGGTCAACTATTCTTTCTATTTCGGAGCAACCAACAACAATGCTGACCAGCTGGCCGCTCTTGACAAGACTCATGTATGCGGTGTCAAACTCTTCATGGGAGCAAGTACCGGAAACATGCTGGTCGACCGCATGGAAACCCTCAAAAGAATCTTCTCTGAGGCAGGGATGCTGATTGCTACCCACTGTGAAGACCAGAATATCATCCGTCAGAATACAGAACTCTTCAAACAAAAATATGGAGAGGATCCCGATATTTCCTGCCACCCGCTCATCCGCAGTGAAGAAGCCTGCTACCGTTCTTCTTCTCTGGCTATACAGCTGGCCAAAGAAACCGGAGCACGCCTGCATGTCCTGCATGTAAGCACAGCACGCGAGCTGGAACTTTTCGAAGACCGTCCTCTCGGGGAAAAGCGCATCACTTCGGAAGCCTGTGTGTCTCATCTCTTCTTCTGTGACGAAGACTACAAGACGTTGGGAGCACGCATCAAATGCAACCCCAGCATCAAGACGAGACAGGATCGGGATGCCTTGCGCCAGGCACTCGCCACAAACCGGATTGACGTGATCGGAACAGATCATGCCCCCCATCTGCTGAGCGAAAAGGCAGGAGGAGCCCTGAAAGCGGTATCCGGCATGCCGACTCTCCAGTTCTCCCTGATCAGTATCATGGAACTGGTGCGCGAAGGAGTCCTGACCATGGAACAGCTCGTCCAGAAAATGTGTCACGCTCCGGCTGAACTTTTCCAGATTCAGGGCCGCGGTTTCATCCGAACCGGCTATCAGGCCGACCTCGTACTGGTCAATCCGAACAAAGAATGGACCGTCACTCCCGAGTGCATCCAGAGCAAATGCGGCTGGAGTCCGATGGAAGGACAGCGTTTCCATGCCCAGGTTGAGAAGACCTTCGTCAACGGATCTCTGGTCTATGACAACGGACAACTCTACAAGGAAGTACGCGGACAGGCTCTGACTTTCCGGAGAGCTCTTTAAAGATTAAAACGAAATGTGATTCTTATGGGTATTACAACCGTTACTTACGACATTCACGACCTGGCTGAATACATCAACTGGATTTATTTTTTCCATGCCTGGGGATTTCAGCCACGGTTTGCAACTATTGCCGATATTCACGGCTGTGATGCTTGCCGTGCCGGATGGCTGGCTTCCTTTCCCGAAGCCGACCGCGCCAAGGCAGCAGAGGCTATGCAGCTGCATAAGGAAGCCAACCGCATGCTGAACGCCATAGATGGAAAGTATAAAGTGCATGCCGTCTACCGGCTGATGGAAGCCAATGCCGACGGAGACAACCTGATCCTTGCCGGTCATCGCTTTCCGCTCCTGAGACAGCAGACCCGCATTCATCCCACAGATCCGTTTCTCTGTCTGAGCGATTTCGTCCGTCCGTTGAGTTCCGGTATTGCCGATACCGTAGGAGCGTTTGCCACAACCATCGACGAACGCATGGAAGAGCCTTACCAGAATGATGACTACAAGCATCTGCTGGTCAAGACGCTCGGCGAAAGACTGGCGGAAGCTGCTGCCGAAAAACTCCATGAATTCATCCGGAAAAAAGCATGGGGCTATGCACCCGACGAACAGCTGACCATGAAACAGCTGCTCAATGAAGACTATCAGGGCATACGTCCCGCTGTCGGATATCCCTCCTTGCCCGATATTTCGGTAAGCTATCTGCTGGATGAACTGATCGACATGAAGCGCATCGGCATTCATCTGACTGAGAACGGCATGATGCAGCCTCATGCTTCCGTATGCGGTCTGATGTTCTCGCATCCGGCTTCCCGCTACTTTGCGGTGGGAAAAATCGACGAAGAACAGTTGAAAGACTATGCTGAACGAAGAGGCTTCAGCGTAAAAGAAATGAGAAAATATCTATCTGCCAACTTACAAGACTGACCATAAGCCATGATTCTGCTGAGAGTTTCCCTATTCTTTATCGTCCTGCTTTTATTGCCCGACTGGTATATCTACAAAGCATACATCCGCCATCAGTCCAACAAATTATGGAAACAACTGTTCGGCATTCCCAGTGCGTCCCTGTTGCTGGTACTGCTGATATTCATTCTGTTCAAGGACAGCATACAGCAACACCACTTCGGAACTTACCTGATCATTACATTATGTATCGCTGTTCCCAAAGCGGTATTTGCACTGTTCAGTCTGCTGGTGCGGGGAATTTCCAATCTGCTCCGCATCCGGCTTCCTCACGGATGGATTGCTCTCCTGCCTGCACTGGCCGCCTTTGGCTACATATTGTTCGGTGCAGTCTGGGGAAAAGAGAACTTCAAGGTACATCAGGTTACTTACGTTTCGCCCGATCTGCCGGATGCTTTCGACGGATACCGCATTCTCCAGTTGTCCGATATCCATTCGGGAAGCTGGAAAGGCAACGGCCATGCCCTGCAACGGGCCATCGACTTATGCAATGCCCAGCATCCGGATCTGGCGGTATTCACCGGTGACCTGGTCAACAGCCGTGCAGACGAACTGACCGAATTCGTTCCCGTCCTGTCACAACTCCGTGCAAAAGACGGAGTGTTCTCCGTCTTGGGAAACCACGACTATGGCACTTACACCCGATGGAAATCCGAACTTGACCGGATTGCCAATGTGGACAGCCTCATCGTCCGGGAAAACCGAATGGGATGGCAAATGCTGATGAACAGCCACCGCATTCTGCACCGGGGAAACGACTCCATTGCACTGGCCGGCGTGGAAAACAGCGGAGCTCCTCCCTTCCCCGACTACGCCAACCTGACTCAGGCACTTCAGGGAACTGAAGGAATGTTCAAGATCCTGCTCAGTCACGATCCGACACACTGGCGCAGAGAAATATTGCCGGAAAGCGATGTTCAGCTCACCTTGTCGGGCCATACACACGACATGCAGATCCGACTCTTCGGTTTCTCCTTCTCCCGCTTCGTTTATCCGGAGCACTGCGGCATGTACCTGGAAGACGGACGAGGCCTTTATGTGAACGTAGGTCTGGGCTATGTTCTTTTCCCCATGCGCCTGGGAGCGTGGCCGGAAATTACACTTATCACCTTACGCAAAAGTAGTATTCAATCAATAAAAACCAATAAACAATGAAGATCTTATACATCATTTACCAAATCTGCATCGGTCTGCCCATCTTTCTGGTTCTGACCATCCTCACGGCACTGACTACCATGATCGGATGCTGGCTGGGAAACGGACATTTCTGGGGATACTATCCCGGAAAAATCTGGTCTCAACTCACCTGCTGGCTGTTTCTCCTGCCGGTTTCCGTAGAAGGTCACGAAAAGATCGACCACCGCACATCGTATGTTTTCCTGGCCAATCATCAGGGAGCATTCGATATATTCCTGATCTACGGATTTCTGGGAAGAAACTTCAAATGGATGATGAAAAAAAGTCTCCGCAAAGTTCCTTTTGTCGGAAAGGCATGCGAATCGGCCGGTTTCATTTTTGTAGATAAATCCAGCCCCAGAAAAGTTTATGAAACCATCAAACACGCAGAAAAAGTGTTGCAGGGAGGAACCTCCCTTGTGGTTTTCCCCGAAGGACGACGCACCTTCACGGGACACATGAACGAGTTTAAAAAAGGCGCTTTCCTCCTGGCAGACCAATTACAGCTGCCCGTCGTTCCGATGACTATCGACGGATCGTTTGACATACTGCCGAGAACCGGCAAACTCCTTTCCTGGCACCGGCTCAAACTGACAATCCACACGCCGATCTATCCCAAGGGAAAGGGAGAAGAAAATCTGAAAGAACTGATGACCGAATCCTATCAGGCCATCGAGAGCGGACTCCCCGAAAAATATCGTAACTGAAAAAAAGGCATACAGACCGTGCAACCGCACCTCTCTGTATGCCTTTTCTTTATCAATGCATCTTCTCCATATTGCTCCGCGCCACCATCAGGAATTCCCTGACCAGCGGATCATTGCGGAACGATTCCGGCGCCTTGTCCACAATTTCCTTCATCAGAGGAGTCAGAATCGGATAGGGCATGCTGTTGCACCACAAAATAAATACTCCGGGGCCCAGCACATTGTCATAGTTGGCTCCAATGAAATCCTTCACCAGCGTATTCATCTCGTCCGACAAAGCCAGGCGCTTTTTCTCGATTTCCTGGTGAACCGTCATCAGATCCTTACCGTCCATGATCATGCGGCTTTCCTCACGCTCCACTTCGTATGCGCGGTCATCCAGTGAATTTTTCTGCATGATGAAATCATTGAAACTGTCATTCAGCGGAGTTCCCTTAATGGTGATGCCTGCATTGTCAATATTGATATTGATTTTTCCTTGTTCAATGACGAAAGGCATGATGCATTCATCGTCCATAAACAGAGTAGCCAACATCGTTGAATCCGCTTTTCCCTCCATCTTGAACAGGCCGTGAATCACCTCTGCCGAGTCAATATTTACCCATTTGTCACCTGCCGGCACTTTGATAAACAGCATCTTGCCGTCCAGCAATGAAACGGAAGACACCCCTTCTATTCTGTATTTCTTACCGCAAGAAGCAAAAAGCACAGCACAAAACAGGAAAAAATAAAGTTTATACATGCTCGCGATACTTTATTTGAATTACGCGACAAAGGTATAATCTTTGTCGTTTTGACAAAAGAAAATTACCAAAATTTAAACTTAAATAGAGGATTATTACTCTTTCGGAACAGTTCCTGAAAGTGGCCGAAAAGGGAGTGTGACAGACTGTAAGCAAAAGCATCGGGGCAAAAAGAAAGCCCGCCGGACTTTCCGGTTTCCTTTTGAATCATTCTGACAGAAAAGGCTTACACGCCCGGATCTGATCCGGCCTCATCTGGAAAACAATCCGGAGATAAAAGCGATATTTTATGCAATCTTTTGCATACAGATGCAGAAATAACGGTTCATTATGCAGAAATCGTCAGGCCGTTGCGGTGCTTTCGACAGCCCGTTCCGGCCAAAATGTGCGGTCAAACCAAGGAAAACAACCGCACGAATCTGGAAGAACGGGCAGACATCAGCTCCGAATGTTCCTTTCGCTGCTCCAGATGCCTCTTTTCTGATCCGGATGAGCAGCCTGAATATGTTAAATTTTCAGCTAACAAACTCAAGTACAAGCGAATAAGTAATTTTCCGTTCGCGAATTGGCTTCTCCCCGCACCTCGGGACGCAAATCAGCGACTCTCACAGGCCCGAATATGCAAAATGTCAGCCGGATGACAAAAGGATAACAGGCTGGATAGATTTAATTATTGAAAAGTTAAAAAAAAAAATCACCCTCCCCCCAAAAAAATGTAATCACATTTTTATATAATTTTGTATGAAATCATAATATAAACTAATACAATGAGAAAAAAACTACTCTTTCTTACTTGCATTGCAATAGTTACCATTTGCATTGGAATTCTATGCATAGCATGCGGTAGAGAAACTTCTGTAAACCGTATGGGAAAGCAGTTGTATACAATGGTAGAGCTTCCCCATAAAGTTTTTTTGTTAGATGATTCTACAACTCAAATAGTAAATCATATTCAGACATATGAAAGAAACGATTCTCAACTTCTTGCTCTGTACAATGAACCTATAAATAACATTTGCATCTTTGATGTAAAAAGCGGCAAGGAAATTCAGAAAATACAATTCCAGAAAGAAGGTCCCAATGCATTAGACCCTAATTTTTGTGGTTTCCTGATACATAATAAAGATTCTATTTTTATGTATCATACCTGGCTATGGCAATTAGACTTATTCAACGAAAAAGGTGAATTACAAAAGAAATATCAAATAAAAGACTATCCCCTGGAATCAGGATGTTCATTCAGACGTCCCGATATATTACCATATTCTGATACTCCTATCAAGAAAGTGGATAATTATATTATATTACAAGGACAAGGATGTAATGTGTGTGATTCCCAATCCAACCAGATACCTGAAGGCGTCACCTTACTTCTTAACCTGAAAGACAGTTTGGTACGTCATGAAAACGGCTATCCGGAAATTTATAATCAAAAAGGAATATGGCAAACTTTTGCCTATCGGGTTGTACCTTATGATCTCAGTCCTCAAGGTGAAATGGTAATAAACTATCCGGCAGACGACAGCATTCGGGTTTTTAATATCCATACTAAAAAGACCCACTGCTACTTCGCAGGGTATTCCAAACCTTATACCATTCACCCAGCCCGTTCTGAAAAAGAAGTAGACCGAAGCATAATGGAACAGGTTCAATATACATCAATTTACTACGACAAATGGAATCAGCTGTATTACAGACTCCTGACTTTACCTCTGTCGGATTATGATGTCAATGAAAAATCAGCTCCAAAACGAAACCTTGCTGTCATAATTCTTGATAAATACTTTCAGAAAGTCGGAGAATATAACATCAAAGAACCAAGCAACCGGTTCAGCCGGGCTTTCGTCTCTTCAGAAGGTCTTCACATCAATATCCTGTCGGATAATGACGACTATTTGACTTTTATTACAGTTAAACCCAAGAAACTATGAACATAAAGAAGTGGCTTCCACTATCAGATGTAATGTAAATTCAAACAATTAAAAAAGAATCATATGAATTTGAAGTTTATTCTTGCTTTATCTATCGGAATTGTATGCGGAGCATGCAGTAAACAAACTTCAGAAAACCGTATAGGGAAGCAGTTGTATACCATGCAAGAGCTTCCTCATAAAGTATTTTCTCTGGATGACTCTACGACACAAGTAATTTCACATATCCACACATATGAGAAAAACGACTCTCTATTTCTTGCCTCATACAATAACCCGCTACATAACATTTGCATCTTTGATGTAAAAAGCGGCAAGGAAGTCCGCAAAATACAATTTAGGAAAGAAGGCCCCAACGCTTTAGATGGAAATGTTTTTGGATTTCTGATACATAATGAAGACTCGATCTTTGTATATCATACCTGGCTATGGCAACTAGACCTGTTCAATAACAAAGGCGAACTCCTCAAAAAATACCGCCTAAAAGATTATCCTTTACAAAAGAATTGCCACTTTCGGTGTCCCGAAATATTGCCTTGTCCCAATACACCCATTAAAAAAGCAGATGAATACATCATACTGCAAGGGCAAGGATGCAATGTGTGCGACACTCAGTCCAATGACATTCCGCAAGGTGTTTCGTTGCTTCTGAATTTGAAAGACAGTATTGTATATTATGCAAACAGTTATCCTGAAATATACGGGAACAAGGATGCAGTATGGCAACCTTTTGCCTATCGCGTTATACCATACGATTTAAGCCCTGCCAATGAAATGGTGCTAAGTTTTCCGGCTGACGACAGCATACGGGTATTCAACATCCACACCCAAGAAACGAAAACCTTCTTTGCAGGATACTCCCACCCCTATTCCATACGTCCGGCCAAAAGAAACTCTATGGCTGATATCATGCGCAACGTAGCAGAGCAGGTTCAATACACAGGTATTTATTATGACCGCTGGAATCAGTTATATTACAGACTGCTTACGTTACCAGAATCAGAATGGGACGGAAATACCCGCGCCTTTCCATCCCGCCATCTGGCTGTTGTCATTCTTGATAAAGATTTCCAGAAAGTAGGAGAATATAATATCAAAGAAAAAACAAATCGCTATGGATCTTGCTTTGTCTCTCCAGAAGGTCTTCATATCAATATCCTGTCGGATAATGACGACTATATGACTTTTATAACGGTAAAACCCAGGAAACTGTAAACAGAATACCGAATCTTATATCAAAAAGAGTCCTGCATTCCTGCTTTCAGAGGAATGACAGGACTCTTTTTCGTAAGTATTCCTAATATTTTTATTACCTTTGTATTTTAATTACCTGCATAAATTTATCTAAACTAAAAATAGAATGAAAAAACTGAAAGTACTAGCACTCGCACTGCTTTGTGCGGCATTTTCACCGGCAAAAGCCGATGAAGGAATGTGGCTCCTGCAGATGATGCAAGAGCAGAACCTGGCCGACAGAATGAAAGCTCAGGGCCTGAAAATAGACATTGCCAGCATTTATAATCCGGAACAACTGACATTAAAAGATGCAGTCGGTATCTTCGGAGGAGGCTGTACGGGAGAAATCATTTCACCCAACGGACTGATCCTGACCAACCACCACTGCGGATATGGAGCTATCCAGCAGCACAGTTCTGTGGAACACGACTACCTGACTGACGGATTCTGGGCAAAGAGTTATCAGGAAGAAATCCCTACTCCGGGCCTGACATTCCGTTTCGTTGAACGCATCGTGGATGTAACGGAAAAAGTAAACGAAGATGTAAAGAAAGGAAAAGTAACCGAAGCTGAAACCTTCGGCAGCAAATACCTGAAAGAACTCGCTGAAAAAGAACTGAAGAAAAGCGACCTGAAAAAAGCTCCGGGCATCACGGCTCAGGCACTGCCTTTCTACGAAGGCAACCGTTTCTATCTGTTCTACATCAAGACATACAAGGACGTTCGTATGGTTGCCGCTCCTCCTTCATCTATCGGTAAGTTTGGTGGAGAAACCGACAACTGGATGTGGCCGCGTCACACCTGCGACTTCTCCATCTTCCGTATCTATGCAGACAAAGACGGAAATCCGGCAGAATACAGCAAGGACAATGTGCCCCTGAAATCAAAGAAATACCTGACCATTTCTCTGAAGGGATTGCAGGAAGGCGATTATGCCATGATCATGGGATTCCCGGGAAGCACCAGCCGTTATCTGACCGAAAGCGAAGTGCGTCTCCGTATGGAAGCTACCAACGTGCCGCGCATCGAGGTTCGTGAAGCACGCCAGAACGTACTGCGCAAGGAAATGGCTGCCAGCGACAAGGTACGTATCCAATATGCCAGCAAGTTTGCCGGATCAAGCAACTACTGGAAAAACTCCATCGGTATGAACAAAGCCATTGTGGACAATAAAGTACTGGAAACAAAAGCTGAACAGGAAAGCCGTTTTGCACAGTATGCCAAGGAAAAGGGTAATGCAGATTATGAAAAGGTGGTCGGACAGATTGACGAATACGTCAAACGGGTTATGCCGATCCAGACACGCAATACTTACTTCAGCGAAACTTTCCGCAGCGGTATCGAATTCAGTGCACCTCAGGCTGCCTTCGATGAGCTGAAGACTGCTTTGCAGAAGGAGAACAAGAAGGACATTGCCAAAGCACTGGAAACACTGAAAAAGGAATTCGCCAACATCCACAACAAGGACTACGACCATGAAGTAGACCGCAAGGTTGCCAAAGTGCTGATCCCGCTGTATGCTTCGAAAGTTTCTGCGGAAGCTCTGCCCGATTTCTACCAGACCGTACAGAAACAATTCAACGGCGACTACAATGCTTACGTGGATGCTTTGTATGACAACAGCATCTTTGCCAGCGAAAAGAACTTCGATGCATTCATGGCCAACCCGACCGTTGAAGCAATCGACAAGGACCTGGCTGTACAATACACCGTTGCAAGAAATGCGAAGTATAAGGAACTGGCTGACCAGCTGAGCAACGCAAGAGGTGACATCAACCTGCTTCACAAAACTTACGTTCGCGGTCTGTGCGAAATGTATGCGCCGACTCCGAAAGCTCCGGATGCAAACTTCACGCTTCGTCTGACTTACGGAAACGTGAAATCCTACGATCCGAAAGACGGAATCCACTACAAATACTATACAACCCTGAAGGGAGTAATGGAAAAAGAGGATCCCAACAACCCGGAATTCGTCGTACCGGCCAAACTGAAAGAGCTTTATGCTTCCAAGAACTTCGGACGTTATGCGTTGCCTAACGGAGAAATGCCGGCTTGCTTCCTGACAACCAACGACATCACCGGCGGTAACTCCGGATCACCCGTCATGAACGGCAACGGTGAACTCATCGGAACTGCTTTCGACGGTAACTGGGAATCACTGAGCGGCGACATCAACTTCGACAACAACCTGCAGCGTTGTATTGCCGTAGATATCCGTTATGTCCTGTTCATCGTGGAAAAACTGGGAGGATGCAAGAACCTGATTGACGAAATGAACATTGTAGAATAAACGATGAAGAAAAAAATCCTATTCTCACTTTTAAGCGTTTTCACAACCTTCGCCAGCCATGCTGACGAAGGGATGTGGATGCTGACCGACCTGAAAAAGCAAAATGCTGCCGTCATGTACGATCTCGGACTGGATATCAGCATCGACAAAGTGTACTCCCCCGACAGCATCAGTCTGAAGGATGCAGTCGTTCACTTCGGAGGAGGATGTACCGGTGAAGTCATTTCTCCGGAAGGTCTCGTACTGACCAACCACCATTGCGGATATGGCTACATCCAGCAGCACAGTTCGGTGGAGCATGACTATCTGACCGACGGCTTCTGGGCCATGACCCGTGAACAGGAACTTCCCTGCGAGGGACTGACCGTTACTTACATCGACCGTATCCTCGATGTGACGGACTACGTGATGGAACAGCTGCAAAAAGATGAAGATCCGGAAGGACTGAACTATCTGTCTCCTTCCTACCTCAGTAAGGTGGCTGACCGCTTTGCCGAGCAGGAGAAAATCCACACCGACGAGTTCACCGTACTGGAACTGAAACCGTTCTACGGCGCAAACAAATATTACCTGTTTGTCAAGACCGTCTACAAGGATATCCGAATGGTGGGCGCACCTCCCTCTTCCATCGGTAAGTTCGGTGCCGACACCGACAACTGGATGTGGCCGCGTCATTGCGGTGACTTCTCCATCTTCCGCATCTATGCCGACAAGGATGGAAAACCGGCCAAATACAGCGCAGACAATGTTCCGTTGAAAGTCAAGAAACACATCGCCATCAATCTGAAAGGTGTCAAGGAAGGTGACTTCACTTTCGTGATGGGTTTCCCCGGACGCAACTGGCGCTACATGATCAGCGACGAAGTGGAAGAACGTATGCAGACTACCAACTTCATGCGTGACACGGTTCGTGGCGTGCGACTGAGAGCGTTGAACGAGGAAATGCAAAAGGATGCCAGAACTCGCATCCAGTATGCAGCCAAATATGCTTCTTCGGCCAACTACTGGAAAAATGCCATCGGTATGAACGAAGGACTGGTGAAACTGAAGGTGCTGAACCGTAAAAAGGAACAGCAGGAAAGACTTCTTGAGTTCGGACGTGAAACCGGAAACGATGCTTATCGCGAGGCTTATGAGACCATCCGCAAGATTGTTGCCAAACGCCACGACGCGGTTTATCATCAGCAGGCTATCTACGAAGCACTGATGCTGGGAACCGAATTCTCCAACATTCCGGAAACAGCCGGTCTGCTGAAAGCCTTGCAGAACGGGAAAAAGAAAGAAATCAGTGAAGCAACCGAACAGCTCAGAAACAGCAGCAAGAAGTTCTTCAACAAAGATTACAACCCGGAAGTAGACCGCAAGGTATCCCGTCAGCTGATTGCCTTGTATGCCCGGCTGGTTCCTGCCGAACAGCGCATCAGCATTTTCCAGCTGATCGATAAGAAGTTCCAGGGCAATACCGATGCCTTTGTCGACGCTTGTTTCAGCCAGTCTGTTTTCAGCAGTCCGGAAGCTTTGGAGCGTTTCCTCAAAAAACCGGATGCAGAAACTTTGGCCAACGACCTGATGGTGCAGTATGCCTCATCGGTGAAAAAAGGATATCAGGCTACCAGTGATGCCATGAAGGCAGAGACCAATGCCTATAACCGGGCACACAAGACCTGGGTGGCAGGTATGCTGGAACTCAAGCATAAAGAGAAGACACCGGTTTACCCCGATGCCAACTCTACCCTGCGACTCACTTACGGCAAGATCGGATCGTATGAACCGGCAGACGGAAAGGAATATCTCTACTACACGACACTGAAAGGAGTCATGGAAAAGGAAGACCCCAACAATCCGGAATTCGTCGTACCGGCCCGCCTCAAGGAACTGTATGAAAAGAAAGATTTCGGTCCGTATGCCATGCCGGACGGACGCATGCCTATCTGTTTTGCAACGGCAACCGACAACACCGGAGGTAACTCAGGATCGCCGGTCTTCAATGCCAAAGGCGAACTGATCGGTACCGGATTCGACCGCAACTACGAAGGTCTGACGGGTGACATTGCCTATAATCCCCAGTTGCAGCGCGCTGCTGTGGTAGACATCCGCTATACGCTGTTCATCATCGACAAGTATGCGGGAGCAGGTCATCTGATCAAGGAAATGACAATCATCCGATAAGGAACCGTCAAATTCCGCCCACAGCCTGAGCGGAAAAGACATTAACCGGAAGTGCCGGTGCAACCCTTCGCGAGAAGACTGCACCGGCACTTCTTCTTTTCGGCAGACATGCAGGCATACAAAAAAAGCGGACTGCACCATCCGCTCAAAAACATAAGGACGTTTCAGGTAAAAGCCCGAAACGTTTAACAATATACGACGAAACGTTTTTAAAAAACAACGGGACGTTTTTTCAGGAACATAACATTCCTGAAAATCAAATCTTTCAGGAATTCTTTTCTTTCTGTTCCTCCTGAGGAATACGGAAAGCCGTGTAAAGTTCCAGCACGGCAGCAATGCTCAGACAGGCAATCCACTCGTTGCGATGCCACAACAGCATCAGCACTCCCGTGAAAACAAGCAACATGGCTCCCATCAGCTGCTGGCGACGGAGACGACGGATCACGATGTTCTTGCCGTCATAGCCTGAACGTACCTGCACATAGGCAAACAGGATGGAACCGGCCAGATAGACATAGGGAGCAAACACTAATTTCACAAACTGGAGCGCCAGACCGATGAACAAAAGAACTGCTCCGGTCATGGCCAATATATTTGATTGTCGGGCTGTCATTTCAAATCTTCTTCAAAAACGTAAATATCTTCATTGGATTTCTTCATCAGGTACCGCTCACGAGCCACCTTCTCCAGCTCCTTCGGATTCGAGGTAATCTCTTTCAGCATGCGGCTGTCTTCCTCATACTGCTTGCGATAGCGCTCAATTTCTGAATTCAGCTGATAGATTTCACGGCGGTGAGAAATGCGACGGATCAGACTGTTTTCGTCCAGCACACCGATAATCAGCAGAAAAACACCGATTGTGATCGCATATTTATACCGGCGGATAAAGTTCCAGGCCTCTAGTAATTTACTCATAAAACAGATTCTTAATACACAGCCGCAAAGATACGAAAAAAAGTGAGATCACGCACAAATCCGGAAAGTATCGCATCCGTGCAGCGAAATAATAAACGACATCGTTTAGAAGGTTGGCAGATTTTATGTACTTTTGCGAAAGATATGAATTCAAACAACTCATCCGATTTATGGAAAATTATATTGTATCAGCGCGTAAATATCGTCCGGCCACGTTCGATACGGTAGTCGGACAGCGTGCACTGACCACTACCCTGAAGAACGCCATCGCCAATCAGAAGCTGGCTCATGCCTACCTGTTCTGCGGACCCCGCGGAGTGGGAAAGACAACCTGTGCACGTATATTTGCGAAAACCATCAACTGCCTTCATCCGAAGGAAGACGGAGAAGCCTGCAACGAATGTGAATCCTGCCAGGCTTTCAACGAACAGCGCTCCTACAATATACACGAACTGGATGCCGCTTCGAACAATTCAGTAGAGGACATCCGCTCCCTGATCGAACAGGTAAGAATCCCGCCACAGATCGGCAAGTACAAGGTGTATATCATCGACGAGGTACACATGCTTTCACAGGCGGCTTTCAATGCCTTCCTCAAAACGCTGGAAGAACCGCCTCATCATGCAATCTTCATCCTGGCGACCACTGAAAAGCATAAGATCCTTCCGACGATCCTGAGCCGCTGCCAGATTTATGATTTCAACCGGATCAGTGTCAGCGACATGGTGGAACACCTGGAAAGCGTGGCCCTCAAGGAGCATGTGGAAGCCGAACCGGAAGCCCTGAATGTCATCGCCCAGAAGGCCGACGGAGGTATGCGTGATGCTCTGTCCATCTTCGACCAGGTGGTGAGCTTCACAAACGGACACATCACTTACAAGAGTGTCATCGACAACCTGAACGTACTGGATTATGAATATTATTTCCGGCTGACAGACTGTTTCCTGGAAAACAAGGTAACGGAATGCATGCTTCTCTTCAACGATGTACTGAAAAAAGGATTCGACGGAAATCATTTCATCACCGGACTGAGTTCTCATCTGCGGGATCTGCTGGTGAGCCGTGATCCGGCTACCCTGCCTTTGCTGGAAGTGGGAGCTTCCATCCGCGAACGCTACCAGGCTCAGGCACAGAAATGCACGCCGCAGTTTCTATACAAGGCGATGAAGCTGTGCAACGATTGTGACCTCAACTACCGGTTGAGCAAGAACAAGCGTCTGCTCGTGGAACTGACCCTGATACAGGTGGCCCAACTGACTGCTGAAGCTGAAGAGCCGGGCCAGGGGCGCAGCCCTAAGCAGACTTTATCTCCCGTTTTCAATCAGGCTACTGCCCAAGCGGCTCAACCCGCTACACCGAAACCGCAGCCTGCTGCCGGGAACTACACGGCACAGCCAGCCGGCAACTATGCTTCTACCTTACAGCAACCGAACGCCTCATACCGTCCGGCAGAACCGGTTCAGCCCGCAACATCCGCTCCGTCTCCGCAGGCTTCAGCCCCCGGAGCCGGCCCGATGCATGCCAATCCGCTGCCGAAAACGTCGGCGGAAAAGAAGATTCCGGTCATGAAAGCCGGAAGCATGGGTATTTCCATCCGGCGGTCGCAGGCACCACAAACAGAAAAAGCCGCTCCTGCTGCACAGGCTACGGCTGCCATCCCGCAGGCAGATGCCAACTGGGAAGATTATATCTTTAATGAAAAAGACCTCAACTACTACTGGCGTGAATTTGCCGCCCGCCTTCCGAAAGAAGAAGCAGCCAACGCAGGCCGCATGATGAACATGCAGCCTCAACTGCTGAAAGACGGAGTTACGTTTGAAGTGGCTGTGGACAATGACATTGTGCAGAAGTACATGCAACAGCTGGCTCCGCACATCGAAACGCATCTCCGCACCCAACTGCATAACCGGAAAATCCGGATGACGGTACGTGTCAGTGCTCCGAACGAGAATATACGTGCCTACAGCCACGTGGAACGTTTCCAGATGATGAGCCAGAAAAACCCCAAACTGCTCAAGCTGAAAGAGGCACTGGGACTGGAGCTGTCGTAATCATCAACAGCTCCTCAAAAATCAGTTGTGATTCCGCAGGCGGTACTCTGCCAGCTCTTCGTACTTCGTACCCGGACGTCCGTAATTGCAATACGGATAAATGGAGATACCGCCACGTGGAGTAAAGATACCCGTTACTTCAATATACTTCGGATCCATCAGGCGAATCAGATCCTTCATGATGATATTCACACAATCTTCATGGAAGTCACCGTGATTGCGGAAGCTGAAGAGATAAAGTTTCAGGCTCTTGCTTTCCACCATCTTCTTGTCGGGCAGATAACTGATGCGGATCTCGGCAAAGTCAGGCTGTCCCGTAATCGGACACAAGCTTGTGAACTCCGGACAATTGAAACGTACCCAGTAATCATTCTCAGGATGCTTGTTCATGAAAGCTTCCAGTACCTCAGGCGCATAGTCCTGCTTATATTCCGTATGCTTGTTTCCCAACAGGGTCAGTTCGTCTTTTCTTTCCATAAACTTATTCATTCATTTGATTTTTACTTTGCAAATATTTCTCCAGGCCTTCCCGACGAAGCTTACATGCCGGACAATGTCCGCAGCCGTCTCCGGGGATACCGTTATAACAAGTCAGCGTCTCATGACGGATCAGGTCAAGTACACCCAGTTCGTCAGCCAGTGCCCAGGTCTGCGCCTTGTCAATCCACATCAAAGGAGTATGGATAACAAACTGCTCATCCATGGCCAGGTTCAAGGTCACGTTAAGCGATTTAATAAAAGAATCACGACAGTCTGGATAGCCGCTGAAGTCGGTCTGTGATACTCCGGTCACCAGGTGACTGATGCCTTTTTCACGGGCATGAACCGCTGCAATGCTCAGGAAAAACAGGTTTCTTCCCGGAACAAATGTATTGGGAAATGAATCGGCCGGTTTCTCTTCATCCATGTGAATCGATGTATCTGTCAAGGAATTCTTACCCAAATGACCGATGAAAGAAACGTCCATCACAGCAAATTCCACGTCAGCCTTCCGCGCAATCTCGCGTGCCAGTTCCACCTCTTTCACATGTTTCTGGCCATATATAAAACTCAGGGCATAAACTTTCTTGAAATGTTTCTTTGCCCAAAACAGACAAGTGGTGGAATCCTGTCCCCCACTGAATACAACAAGGGCTGTTTCGTTATTCATATTTTATTTGATTAAACCGATAAAGTTGCTTAATTAATGTCAGAAATCTTCAGGACATTATAGGAAATATGCTCGTCGTACACATCACTCTGGTCTACCCGCTTGATGTATTTCACGACACGAATGGTGACAGGAAGGACAATCACTTCATAAAGAGTCTTCAGAATGACCTGCACCAGCATCATCTTAGCCAGTTCAGACACAGGCATCAGTCCTCCGAATGCCAGCGGGAAAAAGATCAGAGAGTCGGCTCCCTCACCGGCCACAGTCGACAAAATGGCACGGGCAGAAAAGTTTTTTCCATGTGAAGCCACCTTCATACGGCTCATCACGTATGCATTGATAAACGAACCGACCAGAAAAGCTGTCAGACTCGCAGCAGCAATACGGGGCGCCATGCCGAATACAAAATTAAAACCTTCTTCCCCTTCCCAGAACGGAGCTGCCGGCAAAGCTACAGCAATCTGCCCCATGGCTACTACCATGAAGTTCATCAGGAACCCCATCCAAATGATCAGACGCGCCTTGCGGAATCCCCACACTTCGGCAATGCAATCATTAATAATGTATGAAACGGGAAATACAATCAGCCCTGCCGTAACGGAAATCGGGCCCAGTTGAACAACTTTAGTCTCTAACAGATTGGCTGCCACAAGGCAGGTACAAAACACAATACCCAAGACCATAAAAGGTACTGATACAAGATTTTCTTTTTTCATCGCTCCTGTTTTTTACGTGGTGTTCTAGAATACACGACCGCTATTCACGGCATCGTAAGTAAATGTTCTCTTTTAACGGGCTGCAAAGGTACGAAGAATTTTCGGAATATAATGAAATTCAACCGGAGAATCTTATCTTCTTCTCCAAGTTAAGGAAATCACTTCAGGACAAGCCCGGACTACTCCAGTCCGACGTTACTTTTTCTGCCAGATGAATGATCGAATGATTCAGAAGCCATTCCTCCATAAAAACTTTATGCTAACAGAGAAAAACAAATAAAAATCGTACCTTTGTGCATCATGTATCCTAATTCATTTCATACAATGACTCAAATACATATTAATCAGAACACCTGTATACGCTGTAAGAAATGCGTCAGAATATGTCCCTCTGTTCTATTCAGTTTTCATGAGGATAAAGGCATTGAAGTAAATGCCGACGCCTGCATCAGTTGCGGACATTGCGTAGCCGTTTGTCCCGGCAATTCCATTGAACATTCGGATTTCCCTCCTGAAAAAGTCCATGCATTCGACCGAAGCCAGTTGCCCACAGCCGACCAGGTAGAACTGCTCATCCGTTCCCGCCGTTCCAATCGTGCTTTCTCCAAGCAACGGGTTCCGGAAGAATTGCTGCAACGTATTATAGAAGCAGCACACCGGGCTCCGACAGCTACCAATGCGCAGGAAGTCAAGATGGTACTGGTGACCCGCCCCGAAACACTGAAGGAAATCAGCCGAATCACCATCGGTACTTTCATGTCTATTGTCCATGCAGTGGAAAATCCATTGTTGAAAATGATACTGAAGCCGCTCATGCCCTCCAGCTATCGCTATATTCCGGTTTTCAAACAACTGCAGGAAGAGTTCGACAAAGGGAATGACGGTATCCTGCGGGGAGCTGCTGCAGCCCTGTTCTTCTATACCGGAAGCAAAGAACGTTTCGGATGTCAGGACTGTAACCTGGCTTACCAGAATGCTTCACTCATGGCCGAAGCATGTGGCGTTTCCCAGTTCTACACCGGATTTGTATGCAGTGCCGCCGGCATGAACCGGAAAAAAGAATTGCAGAAACTGCTGGGTATTGAAGGCTGTACCATACATGCCGGTATCGCACTTGGCATGCCTTCTTTCCACTTCGATAAATACATTGACAAAAAAGATGTTGTACTGAAAAGAATAGACTAACGTTCACAGGCTATGACAAAGAACAATCTGCTTAGTGAGAAGCTGAACTATACGGGAATCAGCCAGACTCCGACTCATCTTCACCTCTGCTCGTATAATCCTGAGGGGGTACACGACTGCAACGGCAAAGATATAGACGAAATGATTCCTCATCTTCAGCCGAACAGCATCAACTGGATACAGATACACGGACTGCAGAACACGGAAACCGTGCAAAAAGTCTGCCAACACTTCGGTATCGACTTTTTGGTCACACAAGATATTCTGAATGCAGATCACCTGACCAAAATCGAAGAACATGAAAATTATAATGTAATCATCCTGAAACAACTGACTGCGGAAAAAGACAATAATTATCTGTCGCAGCAGCTTTGCATCATTCAGGGAGAGAACTTCCTGCTCACGTTCGTCGAAAAAGAAACCGAGATGCTGAACGAAATCCACACGGCTTTGGAGAAAAATGTGCTCAAGATCCGCAACCGACAGACAGACTTTCTGCTCAGCGTGATCTTGAACAGCGTCATGACCAGCTTCATGTCCATCATTTCTGATCTGGAAGATGAGCTGGAAGACATGGAAGGACGCCTGCTTTCTTCCAATCCTGCCGAAATGCCGGGCATCGAAGAAATCCAGCAATACCGCCGTATCTTCCGTCTGATCAAGAAGAGCATTCTTCCGCTCAAGGAACATATCAACAAGTTATTGCACTCAGACAATACGCTTCTGCACAAGTCCAACCGTCCGTTCTTCAACGATGTGAACGATCATCTGCAGTTCGTTCTCCAAACACTGGAAGGATGCCGGGACATGATCTCGGCCCTGGTGGATCTTTATCTGTCCAACAACGACCAGCGCATGAACGGAATCATGAAACAACTGACCATCGTTTCCACCATTTTCATCCCGCTGACCTTCCTAGCCGGTATCTGGGGAATGAATTTCAGCTGGATGCCCGAACTGAATTGGAAATACGGCTATCTTTTTGCCTGGATACTCATGCTTGTAACAGGAACGGCTGTCTATCTGCTGTTCCGCAGAAAGAAATGGTACTGATCCGGAAGCACGGACAGAAACGGGAAACAGGCTACATATACTTTCCCGAACAAACAAAAATACATCACCCAGCAATCCATTTGCTGATTAAGAATTGTCAACCATGCGAAAGAAAGAATTATACGAAAAAGTCATCACCTATTTCCAGCAGGCCATGCCTGTGGCTGAAACGGAACTGCACTACGAAAATCCTTTTCAGCTCCTCATCGCAGTGATCCTCAGTGCACAATGTACAGACAAGCGGGTCAACATGATTACGCCTCCCCTGTTCCGGGACTTTCCGACTCCGGAAGCACTGGCTGCCAGTACTCCTGAAGTGATCTTTGAATACATACGGAGTGTGAGTTACCCCAATAACAAGTCAAAGCACCTGGTCGGCATGGCACAAATGCTGGTGAAAGATTTTCATGGAGAAGTGCCCGACACACTGGAACAACTGGTCAAGCTTCCCGGAGTGGGACGCAAGACGGCCAATGTGATCCAGAGTGTTGTCTTCAACAAAGCAGCTATGGCTGTCGACACCCACGTATTTCGCGTAAGTCACCGCATCGGACTGGTTCCCCAGACCTGTACCACTCCACTGGCCACAGAAAAATATCTCATCAAATATATTCCCGAAGAATTAATACCGACCGCACATCATTGGCTGATCCTTCACGGACGCTATGTCTGTACGGCACGCAATCCGAAATGTGAGTCATGCGGTCTGAACGGACTTTGCAAGGAATCGCTCAAAGCCCGCATCCCCCGATAACCGCCAATACGAAACCGGTTTCTCAAAGCCAGATAACCATGCCGTCGTATGTCAGATGCACATGCGGCGGCAGTTCTTTTTCCACCTCTGCATGCAGTCCGATCTGATGACTCGCATGAATCAAAAAGGCTTCTTCCGGCTGAATGCATGATATCTGTGCCAGGGCTTCACGAACAGTCTGATGAGTGGGATGCTGTTCCTGGCGCAAAGCATTAATCACCAGGCAATCCAGGTTTTTCAGACACGCGTATGAGGCAGCCGGCATAGTCAGCATATCCGTAATCCAGGCCATCTCCCCAATGCGATATCCCATAATCGGCAGTTTGCCGTGCATGACCCGAAAAGGAAGTATTTCCACCGAATGGCCATAACTGTTGCTGACGGTGAAAGGTTTGCCAGCCTCAATAACGTGCAACGGAATATGAGGCACTCCCGGATACAGATTTTCAGTAAAACAATAAGGAATACGAGCCTGAAGGCGGTCGGCCGTATATGCTTCGGCATAGACCGGAATATCTCCGAAACGGCAGAAAGGACGCAAATCGTCCAGCCCTCCTACGTGATCATAATGCTCGTGTGTGATCAATACGGCATCAATCGGCCGGTAATCATCCATGCGGATCATTTGTTCACGAAAATCCGGACCGCAGTCTATCAGGATACGCACTCCATTCACTTCTACCATTCCCGAACAACGCAAGCGGTTGTCACGAGGATCTTTACTGGTACACACCTCACACCTGCAGCCCACCTGAGGGACTCCGGTTGAGGTTCCACTGCCCAATATGGTTACCTTCATACTCTCTCCGTTCTGATTAGTTTGACATTCTCAACCTTTCAGCCGATATAATTTACTTCCGGCCGAATGGTCACACCAAAACGTTCGCGGACAGAAGCCACTATTTCTTCAGCCAGATGCATGACTTCCTTTCCGGTTGCTCCGCCGCAATTGACCAGTACCAGCGCCTGTTTCTCATGCACACCGGCATGTCCCACACGCTTTCCTTTCCATCCGCAACGGTCGATCATCCATCCGGCCGGAATCTTGACATGAGCGTCATCCACCGGATAGTGAGGCATGTCCGGATATTGTGCAAGCAATGCTTCAAACTGCATTTTCGGTACAACCGGATTCATAAAGAAACTGCCTGCATTGCCCAATACTTTCGGATCAGGCAACTTGGCCTGCCGGATGGCAATAATGATCCGGCGTACATTCTCCAGATCTACCTGGCATCCTTGTTTCTCCAGTTCCGCACGGATATTTCCATATTCCAGATGGAAGACAGGATGCTTTTTCAACCGATAGGTTACGAAAGTCACTGCATATTTTCCTTTCAGTTCCTGTTTGAAGACACTTTCCCGATATGCATAACGGCATTCTTCCCGCATGAACCGGCGTTCTTCTCCGGTTTCCAGTCCAAACGTATCTACCGAAGCAATCAGATCCTTGGCTTCCACACCATAGGCACCGATATTCTGTACGGCCGATGCCCCGACTTCACCGGGAATCAATGAAAGGTTTTCCGCACCATACCAGCCATTGGCAACCGTATAAGCTACAAAATCATCCCATACTTCACCGGCTCCGACACGGACTTCCACTTCTTCTTCCGTTTCCTTTACCACCGTATATCCCTTTATGGCCGAATGCAGAATCAGACCTTCATAATCAGAAGCAAACAGCAGATTACTTCCTCCGCCAATATGTAAAGCGCGGGCAACCGCTTCACGCTCTGCATTCCACAAACCACGAAGTTCCTCCACTGACGTATACTCCACAAAGCGGGAAGCCTTCACATCCATACCAAAGGTATTGTAAGGCAGCAGCGAGCAATTATATAATTCTTTCATGCATCAATCAGTAAAAAAAGTCAATGAAACGTTCTGTCTAGTCACTTAAATCCTCAAACTTCATCAGTTTCCAGATACCATGCCGGCGTTCAAAATACATCACGTTGCTGAAACCGTTTCCAAATCCCTTGAATTCAACAACCTTCGTATCCGAAGTCAAGGTTTCAGTCTGTCCATAACGTACATTGGTCAGCTTTTCTTTCATCATCGGCGGACGGAAAGCAAACCACTGACCGATGTCAAGTGTAGTTTCCAGAATCTGGAATTCATCCTCCGGATCGGCCGTAACAAACAACAAGGGGTGATGCAGACGCTCTCTCTGGAAAATAGAATCCGATGCAAAATGCTCATAGAAAGTCAGGAAATCTTCATCGTTTCCTTCCCCATGTGCAAGTTTCTCCCAATTTATGGCTTCCAGGAACCAGGCATCTTTCTTGCGCTCAAAATAATAACGCTTCACCCGTTTCTCTTTCAGATAAATCCATTCCACCTGTACACTATGCAGACTCGTATCTTTTTCCATTTCCATTTCTTCCGCCTTATCAAACAGAATGGTATAAGCATCCTGACGGCTGAACAAAGGATCAAACTTCCAGGCTTCCCGGCTTATGCGTTTAACCTCCTTACCCTCATAGTAAGGCATCGGAAAAAGAATACGTGAACGCTGGAATTTTTCATCCGAAGCAAAATTGTAGAAAAAATCAGCAAAACTTTCATCGACCGTAACAGGAATGACTTCCTCTACGAGCACCATCGTGTCCTGAAGCACTGAATCAGAACCTACATTCATCGAATCAAGCTGTTCGGTCAGCTTCTCAAACGGATCTACTTTTTTTCCATTTCCGCCACAAGAAGCAATGAAGATCAACAAACAGCAACCAAAAACTATTTTTTTCATCTGCACTTCTGAAAAATCAAATGCAAAATTAGCAGTTTTTTTCTTTTCCCTATCAAATAAGAGAGAGTTTTCTTTTTTGTCCCTCAAAAATCAAAATATTTCAGTTTTAATCCTTACCTTTGCGCATACGAAAAAACAGATTACAGAAATATGTTAGCAAAAATAGAAGAACTGCTTCAGGAAGTAGACAGCCTCACAGCCGGCAATGCCGAAGAACTGGAAGCGCTGCGTATCAAATACCTGAGTAAAAAAGGAGTCATCAACGCCTTGATGGCAGATTTCCGCAATGTGCCTGCCGAACAGAAAAAGGAAGTGGGCATGAAGTTGAACGAACTGAAAAACCGGATGCAGGAACGGATCGCTGCCCTGAAAGAAACATTCGAATCACAGGACAACGGAACTGCCGAACTGGATCTTACCCGTACGGCTTACCCGATTGAACTGGGCACACGTCATCCGCTGAACATCGTACGCAACGAAATCATCAGCATCTTCAACCGCCTGGGATTTACCATTGCTGACGGTCCGGAAGTAGAAGATGACTGGCATGTGTTCTCTTCCATGAACTTTGCTGAAGATCATCCGGCACGCGACATGCAGGATACTTTCTTTATCGAAAGCCATCCCGACATCATTCTGCGTACGCATACTTCTTCCGTACAGAGCCGCGTAATGGAAGTTTCACAGCCGCCTATCCGCGTCATCTGCCCGGGACGTGTATACCGTAACGAAGCTATCAGCTACCGCGCACACTGCTTCTTCCATCAGGTAGAAGGTCTTTACATCGACAAGAATGTATCGTTCACTGACCTGAAACAGGTACTTCTGCAGTTCGCACAGGAAATGTTCGGTCCGGAAACCAAGATCCGTCTCCGTCCGTCCTACTTCCCGTTCACAGAACCCAGCGCTGAAATGGACATCAGCTGCGATATCTGCGGCGGTGAAGGCTGCGCATTCTGTAAATATACCGGCTGGGTAGAAATCCTGGGATGCGGTATGGTAGATCCGGCCGTTCTGGAAGCCAACGGCATCGACAGCAAGGTATATACCGGTTATGCTTTCGGTATGGGAGTGGAACGTATCACCAACCTGAAGTATAAAGTTAAAGACTTGCGTATGTTCTCAGAAAACGACACCCGTTTCCTGAAAGAATTTGAATCAGCCAACTAAAACATAAAGGCGAATACAATAGAAGGTGTCAAAACAGAAATATATGTTTTGACACCTTTTCCATATCAACTAAAATAAATTCACATGTCCAAGGACAGACTTGTAACTCCCAGTTATTGCCTGATTCTGGCAGCCAACTTCCTGCTCTACTTCGGCTTCTGGCTGCTGATTCCAGTACTCCCCTTCTACCTGAACGAAGTCTTCCAGGTAGCTGAAGCCACTATCGGCATCGTACTTTCCTGCTACACCATTGCAGCCCTTTGCATCCGTCCGTTCTCTGGATATTTGCTCGACACATTTGCGCGCAAGCCTCTTTACCTGTTCGCCTACTTTATTTTCATGCTGATCTTTGCCGGCTATATGCTGGCCGGAACACTTACCTTATTTATTATATTGCGTATTGTTCACGGACTGTCATTCGGAACAGTAACCGTAGGAGGAAATACACTGGTTATTGACATCATGCCATCGTCACGCCGCGGAGAAGGACTGGGATACTACGGGCTGGCCAACAACATAGCCATGTCTATCGGCCCCATGTTCGGACTGTTTCTTCACAATGCCGGAGAATCTTACACCGTCATTTTCTCTTATGCACTGGGAGCCTGTATACTAGGACTGCTGGCTGCCAGCATGGTGAAGACCACATACCGCCCTCCGGTGAAACACGATCCCATTTCCCTGGACCGGTTCATCCTGCTGAAAGGCATTCCGGCAGGAATCAGTCTGCTCCTGCTTTCCATTCCTTACGGCATGACCACCAATTATGTAGCCATGTATGCCAGACAAATCGGCATTACCGCCGAAACCGGATTCTTCTTCACTTGCATGGCTTTGGGAATGGCTGTAAGCCGTCTGTTCAGCGGACGGCTGGTGGATAAAGGCCTGGTGACACAGGTCATTTCTGCCGGACTCTATCTGGTATGTTTCTGCTATTTCAGTCTGACGGCCTGCGGATGGCTGGTCAGCTGGAACCTCACGGCAACGACAGTCTTCTTCTTCGTCATTGCCCTGCTGCTCGGCATCGGCTTCGGAACCATGTTCCCGGCCTATAACACCCTGTTCGTCAATCTTGCTCCCAACAGCCAGCGCGGTACGGCTACCAGCACTTATCTGACTTCCTGGGATGTCGGTCTCGGTATCGGAATGCTGACAGGAGGATACATTGCAGAAATAGCATCATTCCGCATGGCCTATCTCTTTGGCTCTGCCCTGACCGTAGTATCCATGATCTACTTCCGGGTAAAAGCCGGGCCTCACTTCCTGAAGAACAAACTGCGCTGAGAAATCTTAACGGCCGGAAGCAGACTTAAATTTCAGCAAAACTATTACAGGATTTGATTCCTCATCCAGAGAAGAAATAAGCTGATTCAATTCGTCATTGACTACTTCCCCTGCCTCACGAGCTTCAATCAATTCAGGAGCTCCCAATGTCATCATGCCATACCCATAAGGAACAGCAAACAGACTAATGTACTGCGACAGATAACAGGACTCTGAAGAAAAATCACGATTGACATATTTGGGAACACACCATTCTCCCGTACGGAAATCATACATATTTACACTGGGAGAATCCTCACGACGACCGGCCATCATATCACTCATGCGGACTGTTACATGCCGGACATGGAACTGAGCCCATAAATACGAATCAGATGCTCCCAAAAAATCAAGCAAAGGTACGTTTTTATCCTTACGTGGAGAAACAGCAGGCATCACCACCGCCTTCATGCTCCAATCAGGCAACACCTGAAATACAGTATCCAAAGAAGGATTGGTCAAGAATCCGGCATCCATCATTGAAAACAGACAGTTCACACCTCCCTTAGCCTGTGTTTCCCGACCATCGTCCCAAAGGATTTTCCGGTTGATGAATATCTGCTCATTGACTGTCACAGCATCCAGAGTGTCTACTTTTCCAGTTTCTTTCGAGAAACGAAAATACGGACGACTGCCAGTCTGCATCTCATTATTTGAATAAGTACACACAAAATCGGATACTCCTACACTTGCAAAAGCCAGTCGTGAACGATTATTCGCAAGCAGTTCGCGAAGGAAACGACCTTGAAAATCATAAACCTTAACCGATCTGAAATCCTGAAATACAAAAACTTCCTTCCGCTTCCAATCTACAAAATAATCACAGATTCCTGAATATTCCTCCGGACCTTCACCGTTACGACTGACCATTCCCTGCAAAGCCTTACCATCAGGAGTAAAAAGAAGAATGCATTTCTTCTCACCTTCTGCCGCAATACCGTCAGGAGTAACCGAAAAAATCCTCAGAACCAAAGTTGAGTCGGATATATAAAGAGGAATATAAGAAACATCTGCAAGATCCTGAATGCAAATCTCCTTTTCAGGGAAATTTGCTTTGGTATCAACCACTATCAGATCGCCTTTACCAGAAGAAGAGTTCGTACATCCAAAACAGAGAGATAAAACTATGCCAAACAAACAAAATCCAGTAACAAGTGTTTTCATAATTTATTCGCTAAAAATCATTCTTTATAGGTAAAAACAAAGATATGCGACAAGCGGTCTTCCACTTCCGTAATCTGAACGGAAAGAATGAAAGGACGGAACAGATCCGGATGACGCTGAAGGAACGGAGGTAAGTAGGAATAGTAATATTCAGGTTTTTGAGCAATTTTATCCATATCGGCCACCATAATATAAGAAGCATCCCGGGACAAATTGGAAACACATTCATCAAACAATGAAGTCCGGGAAGATGCCACCCGCTTAGAGATACACGAATCAACCTTAGCCTGACCGGAAAGCACCAGCAGACTGTCGCCCGAAATAGAAGGAATGGCACGCAGATGATCTACTGCCCGCTGCATACATACATCCGAAGCATGCATCACGCCACTCAAATAAAAGACTTCGCTGTTCATGTGGATATCAAACTCACTCCAACACTCTTTTTCACCACCGTCAATCGCCGGGATGGAAGATGAATGCGCGTATAAGGTCAGGAAATTGGCCGATTTAGGCTGGCGGACCGAGGCAAATACTACATCTTCCTTCAACGACGTTCCATCTTTCTCCGCATCAATCACCCGTTCGATCAAACGTTTCTGATAACTGATAGCCAGGAAACCGTCTCCACTATATACAGAAAGAAAATCCGATGAATCTATCGGAAAGATCTCTATAGTCCGTCCGCGATAACCTTCTTCCCTGGGTATAAATTCCTTGCCCCGATGCTCACGGATAGCTTTCAATAACTTTTTCCGCTCCGGCTTTCCCAGACGGAAATAAGCGACCAGGTCACGGGAACTGCCCGAAGGGGCATGAAAACTGACCATCATCTGATTGACCTCATTGGAAATTCCGTGGTCACTGGAAGAAATATAAGGTATAATATCATTGAGAATGGTCTTGATCAGTCCCACCCGATGAAGCGTATCCAGCTGGGCGGCGTAAGCCATCCGTGAAAAAGCATTCATAAAGAAATCAATGTTATCGGTCTCCATTACGCCGATACAATCGTCAGGCACCCACGACACTAAATCAATGTCTTTGTCCTTATCGGCTGCATTCAGCCGGGCAAAGCCATACAATCCTACTCCTATACAAAAAAGTATAACAGATAGAAGAACTCCAAATTTAGCAACAGTACGATATCCCATCCGTGTTATGTTTTATGCAAATATAGCAAAAAGTTTTTAAAAAGTACAAATAATATCTTATAAATCTGATAAGATATATACCTCAAACAAACTTTATACACCTGTTGTTTATCATCCCCCTCCCTCAAGCTGAACAAAAATCATACTATGAACACCCCAAAAAAATCGTGCGGTCGTTGCGGCCTAATTATGCGGTCGATTCAGCCCAATCGTGCGGTCGTTGCGGCTCAATCGTGCGGTCGTTTTTTTTGCATTGACCTGTCAATGCGAAGACATCGTGCGGTCGCTTTCAGAAAAGACTAAATATAAAGGGAAACACCTGTGCTGACCAATAAAAAAAAGTTCCGTAAAGCTTTGACTTTACGGAACTTACATTCTCTTCGCGGAGAGACAGGGATTCGAACCCCGGGTGCCTCGCAGCACAACGGTTTTCAAGACCGCCGCAATCGACCACTCTGCCACCTCTCCAAAACTCTTTTTGAGAGTGCCTTATTTCTCAAAGGCGATGCAAAGGTACGCATTATTTTGGAATCTGCAAATTTTCGGGAATATTTTTTTGATATTTCTTTTCAATCCATTTTTAGAACCAGGCAATCGCCCTTCCTTGTTACGGCGACAAAAGCCGGATTTATAGTCATTCCATAAGAAAAGAGGGCTGAAAACAATTATTTCTTCAAAAAAAGAGGAGAAACCTTTCCCCTTTATACAACTTTCGCGTTTTTATTATAAATTTATAAAACTAAAAGAAAAACGAGCAATGTTAACCTTTAACCTAAAAACAATGGACTCAACCTAAAAATCCCCCATTCTTTACGATCCAAAACAAATTTATAATCAATTTACATTTAGCATCTCCCTCGAGAATGTTAAGAAAACCTTGCTGTCTCTGACAAAGAACACAGCAATATACCTAATTTCAATTATGAAAAAACTCAAAAAAACTTCTGACGAAGAGTTACTCAATCTTTATCAGTCAAATTCAGAAGAAAACCTATTAAACATTCTCCTGCAAAGACATATGCCACAAATACGACAAAACGTACGTTCACTGGTCTGCAACAAAGAAGATGCTGAAGACTTATGCCAGAACATCTACAGTAGGATTTTAATAAAACTCCGTCAAGGATATTACAGCAACGGACATATACAGGCCTGGATCTACCGCATCGTACAAAACTACGTTTACAGCTTTTACCGCAAGAAAAAGCATGAATTCATTACCCAGGAACTTACGGATCTGAATATAGGAGACACCTGGTCCGACACTGTAAAAGAAGAGAAAGAAAAAGAAAGGATCTTATATGTCCTGATGAGCATCCTGGAGAAAGAACCTCCGCAAATCAAACAAATTATCAAAATGCATTTTTATATGGAAATGACTTACATGCAAATCTCTGCGGAACTTCATCTCAATAAAAGCACGATGGCCAAAAGATTACGGACAGCACTGAAACGGATAAAAGCCGAAATGACCCAGGAAGGTATCCGGGACTGTCCTTTCTGACAAACAACTGCACTGTTTTTTATCCAGCCCATTTTACACCATATCCAACAAAGACGGACCGGTCCTCCCTTTGCTCCCATACGGAAAAGCAAAGGGAGGACTGGTCCGCATGTCTTTTCTGTCCTCATATACCCTTTAGACAGAGCCTTCCGATAGCCAAAACTACTTGTTCTATATAGAGAATTAGCCAAAATTTGATATCTTTGCAACACTTTTCCAAGTAATAACCGATTGTATAACATAGTAACAAGTAGCAATGACTAAAAAACATGTACTCAGTTGGCTGTTTATGGCCCTGTTATGCTTGCCGGCCTTTGCACAGATTCAAGATCCGGTCAAGTTTAAAACGGAATGGAATGCACTTTCAGACAACGAAGCCGAAATCATTTTTACCGGCACCGTTGACAAAGGATGGCATGTCTACTCTACTGACCTTCCAGAAGGAGGACCTATCTCTGCCACATTCAATGTTGATAAGATTGAAGGTGCAGAACTGATAGGCAAACTGACTCCGCGAGGCAAACAAATCGAAAAAATGGACCCGATCTTTGGCATGCAGGTACGTTTCTTTGAAAGTAAAGCTCAGTTTGTTCAGAAAATCAAACTGACTGGCGGTGCCTACAAGCTGACCGGTTACCTGGAATACGGAGCCTGCAATGATGAAAATTGCCTTCCGCCGACCAGCGTTGATTTCACCTTTACCGGAACTGCTTCCGGCAAACAGGCTGCTGCTCCTGCTGAAGCGCAAGGAAATGCTGCCAACGAAGCAGCATCAGGCGATACGGCACAAAGCGTAGCTCTGATTCCTCTGACTCCGGCTATGAAAGTACAGACTACAGACTACTGGAAACCCGTCATCAACGAGCTGAACAACTTCGGAGAACAGGTTGGAGAAGAATCTCACTCATGGATTTATATCTTCTTTACCGGACTTGTCGGCGGACTCTTAGCCCTGTTCACTCCTTGTGTATGGCCTATCATCCCTATGACTGTCAGCTTCTTTCTGAAACGTACGAAAGATAAGAAGAAAGGAATCCGCGATGCCTGGACATACGGTGCTTCCATCGTTGTGATCTATTTAACATTGGGACTGGCTATCACTCTGATTTTCGGAGCAAGCGCACTTAACGCCCTGTCCACTAACGCTATTTTCAATATTCTGTTCTGTCTGATGCTGATCGTATTCGCAGCATCCTTCTTCGGTGCATTCGAAATTACCCTGCCTTCCAAGTGGAGTAATGCCGTAGACAGCAAGGCTGAACAGACTACAGGATTGCTCAGCATCTTCCTGATGGCATTCACCCTGTCGCTGGTTTCTTTCTCTTGCACCGGACCGATCATCGGATTCCTGCTCGTTGAAGTATCAACCACCGGCAGTGTTGTTGCTCCGGCTATCGGTATGTTAGGATTTGCTATCGCACTTGCCCTGCCTTTCACCTTGTTTGCCCTCTTCCCGTCATGGCTGAAATCTATGCCTAAATCCGGAGGATGGATGAACGTAATCAAGGTTACACTGGGATTCCTGGAACTTGCTTTTGCCTTAAAATTCCTGTCGGTTGCCGATCTTGCATACGGATGGCGTATTCTGGACCGCGAGACCTTCCTGGCACTCTGGATTGTCATTTTTGCCCTGCTGGGTATGTACCTGCTGGGAAAAATCAAGTTCCCGCACGATGACGACGACACCAAAGTCAGTGTGCCCCGCTTCTTTATGGCACTGATTTCACTGGCATTTGCCGTTTACATGATCCCGGGATTATGGGGAGCACCTCTGAAAGCAGTCAGTGCTTTTGCACCTCCTATGCAGACACAGGATTTCAATCTCTACAAGAATGAGGTACATGCTAAATTCAATGACTTTGAAGCTGGAATGGAATACGCACGTCAGCAAGGAAAGCCTGTAATGATTGACTTCACCGGATATGGATGTGTAAACTGCCGAAAGATGGAACTGGCAGTATGGACAGATCCTAAAGTAAGCAAACTGCTGAATGAGGATTACGTACTGATTACCCTGTTTGTTGATGACAAGACCAAACTTGCGGAACCGATCAAGATCACGGAAAATGGCAAAGAACGCACCCTGCGTACTGTCGGAGACAAATGGAGCTACCTGCAACGCTCTAAATTCGGAGCCAACGCACAGCCGTTCTATGTTCTGATTGACAACGAAGGAATGCCGCTCAACCAGTCATATTCATACGACGAAGACATTCAGAAATATATCAACTTCCTTGAAACAGGTCTGAAAAATTATAAAAAATAAAAGATAATCATGATTGACAAGTCTGAGAGAGAACGCATAATCGCCTTGATCAATCGGGAAGTAGTTCCGGCAATAGGCTGTACTGAGCCTATTGCCGTAGCTCTTTGCGTAGCCAAGGCTGCAGAGACACTAAACCAGCGTCCACAAAAGATACAGGTGCTGCTCAGCGCCAATATTCTGAAAAATGCCATGGGTGTAGGTATTCCCGGAACGGACATGATCGGACTCCCCATTGCCGTTGCCCTGGGAGCACTGATCGGAAAATCGGAATACCAGCTGGAAGTGCTGAAAGACAGCACGCCGGAAGCCGTTGAAGCCGGTAAAAAAATGATTGAAGCACAAGCCATCCAGATCAGTCTGAAAGAGAACATCGAAGAAAAGCTCTACATTGAAGTAACCTGCATGGCCGGCGAAGAAAAAGCAACTGCCATCATCAGCGGAGGGCATACAAACTTTGTATACCTGAGTAAAAATGACAGTGTACTGATGGACAAGCGAAGCGGAACCTCCGGTGAAACAGAAGAGGAATCCGTAGAACTTAATCTGAAGAAAGTCTACGACTTTGCTACGACATCTCCCATCGAAGAGCTCCAGTTTATTCTGGAAGCCAGACGCCTGAACAAACAGGCTGCCGAACGTTCCTTCAAAGGAAACTACGGACACGAACTGGGTAAAACCCTATGCAGCAGCGACAGTGAACGGCTGATTATGGGAAGCAATACATTCACACATATCCTTTCATACACTTCCGCTGCCTGTGATGCCCGTATGGCCGGAGCGATGATTCCTGTAATGAGTAATTCCGGAAGTGGCAATCAGGGTATTGCAGCCACACTTCCTGTAGTGGTTTATGCAGAAGACAACCATAAATCAGAGGAAGAATTAACCCGCGCACTGATCCTCAGTCACCTGACTGCAATCTATATCAAGCAGAGTCTCGGACGTCTTTCTGCTCTTTGCGGATGCGTCGTTGCTGCTACCGGAAGCAGTTGCGGAATCACATACCTGATGGGAGGAAACTATCAGCAGGTATCCTTCGCAGTACAGAATATGATTGCCAACCTGACGGGAATGATCTGCGACGGTGCAAAACCCAGCTGCGCACTCAAACTTACCAGCGGGGTTTCTACTGCGGTTCTTTCAGCCATCCTTGCTATGGAAAACAAATGTGTAACTTCCGTAGAAGGAATCATTGAAGACAATGTAGACCTCAGTATCCGCAACCTGACCAAAATCGGCTCGCAGGGTATGAACGAAACAGACAAACTGGTGCTGGACATCATGACTCACAAACATTGTGACTGACCTTCAGCCCGGTCAATATTATCTCCGTACGGACCCATCATGAAAACTGTAACAGAAACAAACTACATACAGAAACTTATCAGTGAAGGTGAACATGTCTGCCAAGACTTCAAGTTTGCTATATCGGACGCACGGAAAATCGCCAAAAGCCTGTCCGCCTTTGCCAATACGCAAGGCGGGCGACTGCTGGTGGGAGTCAAAGACAACGGTAAGATAGCCGGTGTACGCTCGGAAGAAGAAATCTACATGATTGATGCAGCCGCCCAGATGTATTGCCAGCCTCCCGTAAAGTTAGAGAACTATATATATAAGGTGGAGGGAAAGGATGTGCTTGAAGTACGTGTCGCAGAAAGTGACCGGAAACCCATATGCGCTCTCGACGAAACAGGCAAGGCCTGGGCTTATGTCCGCATCAAGGATGAGAACATTCTGGCCAGCCCCGTACATTTAAAAATCTGGCAGCACAACCGTAATGACGAAAAAGTTATCGTCACTTACAGCCCCAGAGAACAGGAACTTCTTACCCTTCTCGACCAGCAAGGCGCCCTGACACTTAACCAGTGCAGGAAGCTTACGGGGATGCCGCGGCACGAATTATGCAGACTGTTGGCTGACTTCATCCGGTTTGAACTGGTAGAACAAGTATTCAGAGGACATACTTTCTATTTTCAATTAAAAGAAACCCAATAAATGAACTATTTTATACAACTGATTGATACAACTAACAACATTCTTTGGACTTATATACTTATTGCCCTTCTGCTGGGCTGCGCCTGCTGGTTTACGATACGGACACACTTTGTCCAGTTCCGTATGCTGGGCGAAATGATTCATCTGCTCGGGGACTCCACCGCCAGGATAAACGGACACGAAAAACATATTTCATCCTTTCAGGCATTTACTTTATCGCTGGCCAGCCGTGTCGGAACCGGTAATCTGGCAGGGGTAGCAACAGCCATCACAATGGGTGGACCGGGAGCAGTTTTCTGGATGTGGATCATCGCTTTGCTGGGATCAAGCAGTGCTTTCGTCGAATCCACACTGGCCCAACTCTTCAAACGAAAGAGTCGTCACTCTTACATCGGAGGTCCTGCTTACTATATGGAAACCGGCCTGAAGAAGCGGTGGATGGGAATTCTGTTCGCAGTACTGATCACCATTACATTCGGTTTCGCTTTTAATTCCGTACAAAGCAATACGATCTGTGCGGCATTCGACAGTGCCTTCCAGATCCGTCCGTTATACATGGGTTCGGCAATCACGCTGCTCACCCTGATCATCATCTTCGGAGGTATACACCGCATCGCCAAGATCAACAGCATCCTGGTGCCGCTCATGGCATTAGGATACATTCTGCTGGCTCTTTACATTGTCCTGAGCAATATCACCCGATTGCCGGCTGTTCTCGAACTGATCATCGGAAACGCTTTCGGATTCGAGCAGGCGATCGGCGGTGGAGTCGGAGCGGCTCTGATGCAAGGAATCAAACGAGGACTGTTCAGCAACGAAGCAGGTATGGGATCTGCTCCCAATGCTGCCGCAACAGCCCATGTCACCCACCCTGCCAAACAAGGACTGATACAGGCTCTGGGAGTATTTACCGATACCCTTGTCATATGCACCTGCACCGCCTTCATCATTCTGTTCAGCAATCTCCATCTGGATAAAAACCTGGACGGAATCCAATTGACACAGGCTGCCCTCAACAATGAAATCGGAAGCATCGGAAGTATTTATGTCGCAGTAGCTATCCTCTTCTTTGCTTATAGCAGTATCCTCGGAAACTATTATTACGGAGAAGCCAATATCCGGTTCATCACAAAGAAGCAATGGGTGATCACAGTCTATCGCATTCTTGTGGGAGGAATGGTCCTTTTCGGTTCACTGGCCCATCTGCGCATTGTATGGAACCTTGCCGACCTGACTATGGCACTCATGGCTATCTGCAACCTGACTGCCATCATTCTGTTGGGAAAATATGCGTTCCGCCTGCTGGACGACTACCTGGCCCAAAAACGCAGAGGTATTAAAAGTCCGGTATTTCATAAAAAGCAAATGAAAGATATTGAGAAAGACATCGAGTGTTGGTAACATTTTTCGTATCTTTGCAAACAATTAAACTATCAATAAAACAATTATGAACATATTCTCTAAACTGTTTGGCAAAAAACAAGCCGAAGCTACAGAAGAAACTGTCCGTGTGGGAGGTATGGAAGACTTCATGACACTCATCCGTGTATATTACCAGGCGGTAATGGCTGCACAACTGGGTATCAGCAACATCAACTTCCTGCCTGACATGGCTGTCTTCAAACGTACATTAAAAATACCAACTCAAAACAACAAATTAGGTATAGCCGAAAAGACACGCTGCCGCAAAATGCTGGCTGATATCTATGGACTGACAGATTCGTTCTTTAAGGAAATAGACAACTCCATCAAAAAGAACTGTAAGAACGTAAACGATGTCAAAACTTATCTGTTTATGTTCCAGGGATTCAGCCAGGATCTGATGATGGTCATCGGCAATCTGATGCAATGGAAATTCCGGATGCCCAGCGTACTGAAGAAAATGCTGCGCAACATGACGGAAAAAACCATCCATGACATCCTGACCAAAACCGACTGGAAAGACGATGGCGTACGCAAAACCTGTACCAACATCCGTCATTACCAGCATACATTGGGTTATTCTGAAAGCTGGATGACCGAATATGTCTACAACATTGTGCTTCTGGCTAAAAAAGAGCCAAAGCCTAAAGCATAATTCCATTTCTCCGGACAGGAAGAGTATCGCCATACAACCGGCCACGAACTCCTGTCCGGAGTCATTCTGACCAATCTCACTCCGACATGTCTGACATTCTGAATCTCCCTCCGGTAGAAAATCATCCCCTTGAACCATTTCTTCCTTCCAATGCCGTATTGCTGATGCTGGGAAGTTTTCCTCCCCAACAGAAACGCTGGAGCATGGACTTTTTTTATCCGAATCTGCAAAACGATATGTGGCGCATATTTGGATTGATTTTCTTCGAAAACAAGGACCATTTTCTGCTTCCTCACAAAAAAGCTTTTGACAAAGAAGGCATTATCAGCTTCCTTCAGGAAAAGGGAATTGCATTGTATGATACAGCCTCAGCCGTACGCCGCCTGCAGGACAATGCCTCCGACAAGTTCCTGGAAATAGTGGAACCGACCGATATCGGACTGCTCTTAAAACAACTTCCCAGATGCCAGGCCATCGTGACAACCGGACAAAAAGCAACCGATACGCTGCGCATGCAACTGCACGCATCGGAACCTCCCGTTGGAGCTAAAACCCGTTTTGAATACGAAGACAGGCAACTTTCTCTCTACAGAATGCCCTCATCCAGCCGTGCCTATCCGCTGAAGCTCGAAAAAAAAGCAGAAACTTACCGACTTATGTTCAATGAATTAGGGCTTCTTTAAAAGAATACAGGCAAAATATATTTATCAAACATTTGGAGTTAACAGAATTATTACTACCTTTGCAACCGCAAACACGGGAATAGCTCAGTTGGTAGAGCATCGGTCTCCAAAACCGAGTGTCGGGAGTTCGAGCCTCTCTTCCCGTGCAAGAATAAAAAGCTGTAACTGAATAAGTTGCAGCTTTTATTCGTTTATAAGCCGGACAAGCTCCGGAGAATCCCGAAAAAGCTGCCCAGCTTTTTTAAAAACGTTTCGACGTTCTGAAGAAAACGTTTCGGCGTTTCAAGAAAAACGCTTCGACGTTTTTCTAAGGAATATTGATCAGCTTATGAGTCTGCAAACTCAGCCTCCAGACCGGATGCTGCTTGATATAGGCAATCACTTCATCCGTATTCTGACAGGAACATGGCTGAAGAAAATAATGACGGGCAGGAATATCCAAGTAAGCAGAAACATCTTGTCCCAGATAAACGACCTTTACCTCATCCGCATGAGCAACCTTCAAAGATGTCCCCTGTTTCGGAGAACAGGTCACCCAATCAATATTTTCAGGAAGACGACAAGTACCGTTAGTTTCAATGCAGACGTAACGTCCCGCAGCATGCAGAGCATCCACCAAAGCCGAATCAATCCACAAGCCCGGCTCTCCCCCTGTAAGAATCACCATCCGGCACGGATATTGTTCAACAGCTTTCACAATTTCCCCGTTTTCCATCTCTGTTCCTTCTTCATGGCGCGTATCACAAAAGTCACATTTCAGATTACATCCCGAAAAACGGACAAATACAGCAGGAGTGCCTGCATGATATCCTTCTCCCTGCAGGCTGTAGAAAATCTCATTAATCTTTTTCATAAACGACCGTATTTCCTTCCGATTCACATACTTCAACCTTAAAACAATGAGGAATACGTTCACAAATCCAGTGAGCAATATTTTCCGCAGTAGGATTGACGGAAAGAACATCATTCAGATTCCGATGGTCAAGTTGCCCCATCACCACTTCCTTGATATGTGTAAAATCAACCACCATCCCGTCTTCGTTCAAATCTTTGGAACGGCAAAAAACTGTGATAATCCAGTTGTGACCATGCAAATTCTCACACTTACTCTGATAAGAAAGCTTCAGACTATGAGAAGCCGAAACCTCCATGCGCTTAATAACTGTATACATAATTATTCCTAAAAAAATTAATTTGTCGAATTTGCACTTAATGTCACCTCAGTGCAAGGACAAAGATAAAAAGAATGAAAATATTGGCCAAAAAATTTTTGTGTTTCTCACCAATACATTATATTTGTGTAGAATTTGGTGTACAGATGACGGAAGAAGATAAAAAGCAACTGAATACTTTCGAAGGAAAACTGAGGCATTTTATATTTCTATACGATGAATTGAAAAAAGAAAACGCTTCACTCCGGCAACTGCTTTCCGAAAAGGAAGCGGAAATACAGCGTATGGAAAGCTGCATCAAAGAAGCTGAAGCACAATACACCAATCTCAAAATGGCTCGCATAATCAGTATCAACGACAATGAACTCAGAGATACTAAACAACGATTGGCGAGGCTTGTGCGCGAAGTCGACAAGTGCATCGCTCTACTGAATGAATGAAACAGGAGGAAACAGGAACGATACGCTTATGGAAGACAAAATGAAAATACATCTGCTGATTGACAAAGAACGGTATCCGCTGACTATCCGCAGGGAAGAAGAACAGTTATACCGGGACGCTGCCAAGCAGATTGACAATAAACTAAACAAGTACCGCAGGGCTTACCCGGAGTTCAGTACCGTGAAACACTGGGCTATGGCGGCTTTGGAACTGGCCTTTGAGAACATGTCTATGAAGGACCGAAACGATACACAACCCTATGTGGACAAGCTGAAACAGCTGGAGGAAGACATTGACAAGTATATCGAAAAGGACAAAAGCGGAACGGTTTAGAAAAAATAAGGAGATTGTGAACTTGCGCACAAGCTTGATGCCGGAAAAACATTTACGGCAGAAGGTTTGTGCGCGTTTTTTTATTATATACTTAATTTAATTATAATGTTGACAACAGTAATACTAGCGGTTGTTGCCTTTCTCGTGGGAGGGGCACTTTCATATGGATTCTTCAAGTACGGCTTGAAGTCGAAATATGAATCCATTATCAAAAAGGCCGAAACAGAAGCCGAAGTTATCAAAAAGAACAAGCTCCTGGAAGTGAAGGAAAAGTTTCTGAACAAAAAGGCCGATCTGGAAAAAGAAGTTGCTATCCGTAATCAGAAAATCCAACAGGCTGAAAACAAACTGAAGCAGCGCGAAATGGTACTCAACCAGAAGAACGAGGAACTGCAGCGCAAACGGAACGAAACAGAAGCCATCAAGGAAAATCTGGATGCACAGATGGTCATCATCGAGAAGAAAAAAGAAGAACTGGACAATCTCCAGTCACAGGAACGCGAGAAACTGGAAACTATCTCCGGGCTCTCAGCAGAAGAAGCAAAGGAAAGACTGATCGACTCTCTGAAAGAAGAAGCCAAGACCCAGGCTCAGTCATATATCAACGACATCATGGATGACGCCAAGCTGACAGCTAACCGTGAAGCCAAGCGCATCGTTATCCAGTCTATCCAGCGGGTAGCTACCGAAACTGCCATCGAAAACTCAGTGACAGTATTCCATATCGAATCAGACGAAATCAAAGGACGTATCATCGGACGTGAAGGAAGAAACATCCGTGCTCTGGAAGCTGCTACCGGTGTAGAAATCGTGGTAGACGATACTCCGGAAGCAATCGTTCTTTCTGCATTCGACCCCGTACGCCGTGAAATTGCACGTCTGGCCCTGCACCAGCTGGTAACCGACGGTCGTATTCATCCGGCACGTATTGAAGAAGTTGTAGCCAAAGTACGCAAACAGGTAGAAGATGAAATCATTGAAACCGGTAAACGTACAACCATCGACCTGGGTATCCATGGCCTGCATCCGGAACTGATCCGAATCATCGGTAAGATGAAATACCGTTCTTCATACGGACAGAACCTGTTGCAACATGCACGTGAAACAGCTAATCTTTGTGCTGTCATGGCATCCGAACTGGGCTTGAACCCGAAGAAAGCCAAACGTGCCGGTCTGCTGCACGATATAGGTAAAGTGCCTGATGAAGAACCGGAACTGCCGCACGCATTGTTGGGAATGAAGCTGGCTGAAAAGTATAAGGAAAAAGCAGATATCTGCAATGCTATCGGTGCCCACCACGATGAAATCGAAATGACCAGCCTGCTGGCTCCGATCGTACAGGTATGTGATGCCATCTCTGGTGCACGTCCGGGAGCACGCCGTGAAATCGTGGAAGCTTACATCAAGCGTCTGAACGATCTCGAACAGCTGGCAATGTCTTATCCGGGTGTAACCAAGACTTATGCAATCCAGGCAGGACGTGAATTGCGCGTTATTGTAGGAGCTGACAAGATTGACGATAAACAGACAGAAAACCTGTCAACAGAAATCGCCAAGAAGATTCAGGATGAAATGACTTATCCGGGACAGGTCAAGATCACGGTTATCCGCGAAACCCGTGCCGTAAGCTTCGCCAAGTAATCAGTTACTTCTGATATAAAAACGAAGAGGTTAGAATTGGAATTCCATCATCGGATTCCAATAAATAACCTCTTCGCTTTTTTAGAAGCAAAGAGGTCCATTATCTTTCTGCTGCCTTAAGCAGCGACTCTCTATCTGATAAAATCTGTCATTTTACCTTTTCATCCAGCAAAGGCAACAAGACTTTTTCCGCACAGGCATATCCTTCCTCATACAAGTCCGTCAACTTTTTAATGTCTTTCTCAATCCGGTTGACAACAACCTTTTTAATCGGTCGGATGGCTATAATACGGCCTTCATCTTCCAGACGTTCTATTTCTTCCAACTGTTCATTATAGACCTGACATCTGCGGCTCAGCACAACCCGCAGACGCGGATAACGTGTATAGATGAAATGAGGAACCTTTATATCTTTTTCCGATTTACGGTAACCACGGTTACGGGTCAGCACCACAACATTTCTTTCATATCCCTGCTGCATGGCTCTTTCCACCGGAATCGAATCTACAATTCCGCCATCCAGCATCGGGCGGCCATCCACATGCACAATCGGACAAACATACGGCAAACTGCTTGAAGCTCTTGCAATCCGCAAAAGACGCTCCTTGTCTTCCTTTTCTTCCAGATAACAGGCACGCCCTGTCACACAATTGGTCGTCACCATCTCAAAACGGGTTGGATTCTGAAAATAAGCATCATAATCATACGGAAGGATCTCTTCGGGAAACAGTTCATACAATAATTTCTGATCCAGAATACTGCGCTGATGGAAAAGATGTTTCAGGCCAATATAATCATACTTTTTCAGCAAATCAATGTTACTATACTTGGCACGCCCTCGCTGATGGGACAAATAAGACAAGCCATTACATGCCCCGGCCGATACTCCTACCGCATAAGGGAACTCAATCTTTTTATCCATCATAAAGTCCAGAACTCCGCAGGTGAAAACGCCGCGCATCCCACCGCCTTCGAGAACCAGACCCATTTTTTGAAAATCCATAGCCATATCCTCTTTCTTTAGTTCTTATCGCAAAGATATGTTTTTTAGATATACAAAGGAGGCTTTTTTCTAATTTATTTGCTACATTTGCAACTGATAACACATACCTTTGAAACTAAAGTGAAAAAATATGTTTGATTCAGCAACCTATCAGAAACGTCGCTGTAACTTACGTGAAAAAGTAGGCGACGGACTTATCCTAATCCTAGGTAATAACGAAGCACCGGCTAACTATCCGGACAATACATACAAATTTCGCCAGGACAGCTCTTTTGTTTACTTCTTCGGACATTCTCATCCGGGATATGCCGGTATCATCGACGCCAATAGCGGAGAAGAATATTTCTTCGGAGATGATGTTGACATGGACGATATCATCTGGATGGGACCACAGCCCAGCGTAAAAGACTTGGCGGCTCAAGTAGGTATTGAAAAGAGTTTTCCTTTTGCCAAACTAAAAGAAATCGTAGGAAATGCCATTGCACGGCATCAGAAAATCCATTTTCTGCCTCCCTACCGGTATGACAATATGCTGCTGCTGGAAGAATTGACAGGTATTCGCACTTCCATGCTCAAGCAACATGCTTCCGTAGAACTGATCAAAGCCATTGTTTCCCTGCGTTCTTCCAAAGAGCCTTGTGAAATAGCCGAAATAGACAAAGCGTGCAACGTAGGCTACGAAATGCATACAACTGCCATGCGCTTGTGCAAACCCGGAGTTTCGGAGCAATACATAGCCGGAGCACTGGACGGAATTGCAGCTTCTTACGGACGCATGACCTCATTTGCCACAATCCTGACTCAAAACGGTCAGACTCTCCACAATCACGATCACAGCCACACACTGGAAACAGGACGACTGATGTTGACTGACGCCGGAGCTGAACTGATGAACTACTACTGTTCAGACCACACAAGAACTATCCCTGTAGGAGGTAAATTTACCAGCCGCCAACGCGATGTCTACAGCATCGTTCTGGCTTGCCATGACAAAGCATTGGAGCTGGCACGTCCGGGAGTAACCTATAAATCCGTGCACCTGGATGTCTGCAAAGTATTGGCTCAGGGATTAAAAGATCTGGGGCTGATGAAAGGTAATATCGACGAAGCTGTTGCAGCAGGAGCCCATGCCCTCTTCATGCCTCACGGATTAGGTCACATGATGGGTCTTGATGTACATGATATGGAAGATCTGGGACAGTGTTACGTCGGCTATGATGATGAAGTACGCCCTTCCGATCAATTCGGACTGGCTTCTCTGCGTATGGGAAGACACCTGCAGGAAGGATTCGTCATCACAGATGAACCGGGATGCTACTTTATTCCTGCTCTTATCGATAAATGGAGAGCAGAGCATCTGCACACTGACTTCCTGAATTTTGATGCCATCGACCGCTTCAAAGACTTTGGAGGTATCCGACTGGAAGATGATATTCTGATCACTCCGGAAGGATCACGTTTCACCGGTGACAAACGGATTCCGATCACCATCGATGAAGTTGAAGCTATTATGAACGAATAATTATCATTTTTAATTAACATCCAATAAAATCTAAAGACAAATGAACAAACTTATCGCACTTGCCGCTTTAGGACTTTGTTTCAGCAGCGTTTATGCCAAAGGACCTAAAAAGGACAAAAACGACGAAGGATTCGTTTTCACAACCGTAAAAGAAAACCCGATCACTTCCATCAAGAACCAGAACCGTTCCAGCACATGCTGGTCATTCTCTTCTCTGGGTTATCTGGAATCAGAACTTCTCCGCCTGGGTAAAGGAGAATTCGACCTTTCAGAAATGTTCGTAGTACACAAAACGATGGAAGACCGTGCTACAAACTACGTACGCTATCACGGAGATGCTTCTTTCTCACCGGGCGGAAGCTTCTACGACATCGTTTACTGTTATGAAAACTATGGTATGGTTCCGCAGGAAGCTATGCCGGGCATCATGTATGGTGACTCACTGCCCGTACACAACGAACTGGATGCAGTTGCTGAAGCATACGTGAAAGCCATCGGAAAAGGAAACTTCTCCAAACTGACTCCTGTATGGAAAAAGGGTTTGAGCTCTATTTATGATACTTATCTGGGAGAATGCCCGAAAGAATTTACTTACAAAGGCAAAACTTACACTCCGAGAAGTTTTGCTGACGAAGTTCTGGGCTTGAATATGGATGACTATGTATCACTGACTTCTTACACTCATCATCCGTTCTACCAGAAATTCAACATTGAAATCCAGGACAACTGGCGTAATGCCTTGTCATACAACCTGCCGATTGACGAACTGATGGCCGTTATGGACAATGCAGTGAAAAACGGATATACATTCGCTTGGGGTTCTGACGTCAGCGAACAGGGATTCACCCGCGACGGTATCGCAGTTTGTCCGGATGCAGCCAAAGGTGCAGAACTTACCGGATCAGATATGGCACGCTGGACAGGCATGAGCCAGGCTGACAAACGCAAGGAGCTGACAAGCAAACCGATGCCTGAAATCACTGTTACACAGGAAATGCGTCAGGAAGCTTTCGACAACTGGGAAACTACCGACGACCATGGTATGCTGATTTACGGTATTGCAAAAGATCAGAACGGTAAAGAATACTTCATGGTTAAGAACTCATGGGGAGAAAGCGGCAAATACAAAGGAATCTGGTATGCTTCCAAAGCGTTTGTTGCTTACAAGACTATGAACATTCTTGTACATAAAGATGCTATTCCGGCTGATATCGCAAAGAAACTCGGTTTATAAGTCTTTATAAAATAGACTTGTTATAAATTATTAAACGGCTAATTCCATAATTTTAAGATGGAATTAGCCGTTTATTCTTTCTTTTTTGCTAATTTTACAGATTGAATGGCGAAATATAAACTGATATATAGTATCCATCTGAAACCTTGACTCAGACCAATCGCCTTCACGAAGATAGAAAAGAAAGAAAAAACATATATAATGAATTACAAATGGAACTATCAGCCTCCAACTCAAGAACAAAGAGAAGCAGCCAGAGCCTTGTCCAAGGAATTGGGGATTAACCCGATCCTATGCCATCTGCTGCGGGAAAGAGGTATCGACTCCGCTGCAGAAGCCAAACGTTTCTTCAGGCCCCAACTGAGCGAACTGCACAATCCGTTCCTGATGAAAGACATGAACATTGCCGTAGAACGCTTAAACAGAGCCATGGGAAAAAAGGAACGGATTCTTATCTACGGAGATTATGACGTGGACGGTACGACTGCCGTTGCCCTGGTATATAAATTCCTTCAACAGTTCTATTCGAACATTGACTATTATATACCGGACCGATATAATGAGGGATATGGAGTCTCAAAGAAAGGAGTAGATTACGCCTACGAAACAGGTGTAAAACTCATTATTGTGCTAGATTGTGGAATAAAAGCCGTAAAGGAAATAGCCTATGCCAAAGAAAAAGGAATAGACTTCATCATTTGTGACCATCATGTTCCGGATGAAGTACTTCCGCAAGCGGTTGCCATCCTGAATCCCAAGCGCCATGATTCCACATATCCTTACCATCACCTTTCCGGATGCGGAGTAGGATTCAAGTTCATGCAGGCTTTTGCACTGAATAATGGAATCGAATTCCATCAGCTGACTCCTTTACTGGATTTAGTTGCTGTCAGCATTGCATCCGACATCGTTCCCATCATGGGTGAAAACCGGATTCTTGCTTATCATGGCCTGCGTCAGCTTAATTCAAATCCCAGTATCGGGCTCAAAGCCATCATCGACGTATGCGGACTGGCTGAACGGGATATCACCATGAGCGACATTGTATTCAAGATCGGTCCGCGAATCAATGCTTCCGGACGTATCCAAAACGGAAAAGAAGCTGTCGACCTGCTTATTGAAAAGGATTTCCAGCAGGCTCTTGAAAAGAGCAACCGCATCAACAGATACAATGAAACCCGAAAGGATCTGGACAAGAGCATGACGGAAGAGGCCAATAAGATTGTGGATCAGCTTTCTGACCTTTCACAACGCCGTACTATTGTTATCTATAACGAAGCATGGCATAAGGGAGTGATCGGAATCGTTGCGTCAAGACTGACGGAAATCTATTACCGTCCTGCCGTCGTATTGACCCGTACTGACGGGCTGGCTACAGGATCTGCACGTTCTGTTTCAGGATTTGATGTATACAAGGCAATCGAGAATTGCAGGGATTTACTGGAAAACTTCGGCGGTCATACTTATGCTGCCGGACTTTCCATGAAAGTGGAGAATGTTCCTGAGTTTACACGCCGCTTTGAGGATTATGTCACCAGCCACATTCTCCCCGAACAAACCAGTGCAACAATCAATATTGATGCCCAGCTGGATTTCCGGGATATCACTCCCAAGTTCTTCTTTGACCTGAAGAAATTCAATCCTTTCGGCCCCGACAACCACAAACCCGTATTCGCTACCCTGAATGTATACGACTACGGAACCAGCAAAGTCGTCGGACGTGATCAGGAACACATCAAACTGGAACTGGTAGACAACAAATCCAACAACGTCATGAATGGTATTGCCTTCGGACAAAGTTCACAGGCCCGGTATATCAAGACCAAACAGTCTTTCAATATCTGTTACACCATTGAAGAAAATACCCACAAGCGCGGGGAAATCCAGTTACAGATTGAAGACATCAAACCGAGCCGCTCGTAAACATGGACTATCAGGGCATACTGAAGCAATATTGGGGCTATGATCACTTCCGGGGCATACAAGAAGACATCATCAACAGCATCGGAAGTGGGAAAGATACATTGGGATTAATGCCAACAGGAGGAGGAAAGTCTGTCACTTTCCAAGTTCCTGCTTTGGCACAGCCCGGTCTTTGTCTTGTCATAACTCCGCTGATTGCCCTTATGAAGGATCAGGTACGCAACCTGCGCGACCGGGGTATCAAAGCTGTTGCCATTTATTCGGGCATGACGCGCGAAGAAATCGTCATTGCACTGGAGAACTGCATCTTCGGCGATTACAAATTCTTATATATATCTCCCGAACGGCTTGACTCCGAAATCTTTCAGATCAAACTGCGCAGCATGAAAGTCTGCATGATTACCGTCGATGAATCCCACTGCATTTCCCAATGGGGATATGACTTCCGGCCCGCCTATCTGAAGATTTCAGACATCAGAAAATTACTGCCCGGTATACCCGTACTGGCACTCACGGCAACAGCTACTCCCGAAGTAGTCAAAGACATCCAGCAGAGACTCGGCTTTAAAAAGGAAAATGTATTCCGGATGAGTTTCGAACGGAGCAATCTGGCTTATATTGTCCGGCGAACAGAAAACAAAGCAGATGAACTGCTGCACATTCTGAAAAGCGTAAACGGGTCAGCCATCGTTTATACCCGTAACAGAAAAAAGACCAAGGAAATTGCCCTGCTGCTCAATCAGAACGACATCACGGCTACCTTTTATCATGCAGGATTAAGCAACGAACTGAAAGACCAGCGCCAAAAGGACTGGGTAAACGGAACCTGCCGGGTTATGGTAGCAACCAATGCGTTCGGTATGGGAATCGACAAACCGGATGTCCGACTGGTGCTGCATGCTGACTTCCCGGACTCACCGGAAGCTTATTTCCAGGAAGCAGGAAGAGCCGGAAGAGACGGCCAGAAAGCATATGCCGTATTGTTATACGCACAAAACGATAAAGTCTTGCTAAAGAAACGCATCGCAGACACTTTCCCAGAGAAAGAGTATATCCGGAAAGTCTACGAAGACATCAATTACTATTACCAGATGGCTATGGGAGACGGACTGGGATGCACTTATGCTTTCAACATCGATGAATTCTGCCAGAATTTCAAGCATTTCCCGATCCAGGTAGACAGTGCCCTGAAAATACTGACCCGCGCGGGTTATCTGGAATATACGGATGAACAGGACAACGCCTCCCGACTGATATTTACACTGAACCGGGATGAATTATACCGTATTCACGAGAACAATGAAGATACGGAAAAGCTCCTGCGTACCATCCTCCGTTCCTATACCGGCTTATTTACTGATTATGCCTACATCAATGAAGATACACTGGCACTCCGAAGCGGCCTGAACCGGCAACAGGTCTATGATACATTAATCGCTCTTTCCAAACGGCGTATCCTGAACTATATCCCGGGAAAGAAGACCCCATACATCGTCTATACCCGTGAACGTCAGGAAACCCGCCGCATCGTTTTAAGCCGGGAAGTCTATGAAGACCGGAAAGAAAGCTATATCCGCCGCATCAATGCCATGCTGGAATATGCTGATGCGGAAGACAAATGCAGAAGCCGCATGCTGTTATATTATTTCGGAGAAAGAAACGAACATAACTGCGGACAGTGTGACGTATGCATTACCAGACATAAGTCACACAAGCAGACAGAGGACCTTCAGGAAATGATCCAAAAGATTCTCTCTCTGTTAAATGAAGGACCTTTGTCCGTTCATGAGATTGCCGACAGGCTGTACGACCAGAAAGAACTTGCCATGCAGGCCCTCTCCTATTTGCAGGCAGAAGAAAAAATCGTGCAGAAATCCGGCAAACTGTTTCCGGCTTAACGGGTGGATGAACTGCTGATATTCATATCCCAATAGCGGTCGCAGAGTCCAAGATACTCCGTTTCGGGAACAGAACCGAACACGACTCCGTAAAAGGATGATTCACGCAACTTTGCCTGACGGACAGATTCCAGCAACTCATCCGTCGGAGGAGGCATTTCAAAATCTGAGATCAAAACCACGTCAGACCGTTTCCATCCGTTCGTCCGGATCAGTTGCAAAGCTTCCCGGACAGCCGGAGCTACATCTGTTCCTCCATCAAAACGCTGGTTCAGGAATTCAGCCAGCAGAGGCAGGTCTGCCTTCAGATCCTTGATCAGCAGGCAACGGATATCTTCTGCAAAATTGATCACATAACACTTGCGGCAGGTCGGTTCCGTCAGCCGGGCAATGGCAAGCACAGCTGACTTGGCAAGGATTTCCCGACGTCCCTGCATGGAACCGGAAGTGTCGACACAAATAATAAACGGCCCCTGTGAACTCTCCGGTTTCCGTTCCGGCAACAAGGAAGCCTCAGCCTCCTGCGAACGGCTGTTAAAAAGCTGCAGACGCTTTTCTACGAAGCGCTGCATAAAGAGTGGACGCAATGTTTCTTCTGACAAATAACAATATTCAATGGGAAGAAGACTGTTCAAGTCATTCCCAAAAGCAATCCCTTCAATATCGCTTCTCACCGCATGATGAACCAGCTGTTCCTTCCGGATCCCTGAAAAAGAAGCAAATTCCCTTTTCTCTCCACGACTGTTCCTGCCTAACAGCCGGACCAGTTCCTGCAAGTTCCGGTTATGTTCCCATTCCTTTTCATACGGAGCCAAAGAACGATACAGCTCGGGATGATTCAGCAGCAGCCAGCGCAACCGGGAGCCGATCACATTCTCCACCGTCTTCATCCCGCTTGCCTTATCCAGCAACACAAATCCTTCACAAAGCTCACGGATATGCAGAAACTGGTAATCAGATTCCTTTACCGTCAGCAGATGATGCCATTTATTCAGGAAAAACTCCTGCATCCGTTTCCTTTCTTCGCTCCATAACGGCAAACGTTCCAATGACTCGATGTAATAAGCCACATTCAGTTCCGATAAGGCATAGCGTTTTCGGAAAGCAGACTGCATCCGCCGGAGAAAATCCAGGAACAAATCGGGAGACAGATTCTCATTCTCATAAAAAGCATCCCATTCCGGAGTGTAACGCGAATAAAACTCCTGCAACGAAGGAGCGGTCTTCCGGTAATAAGTCCATACCTCGTCTTCCACTTCACGAGGCAAGACCGTCCCGCGGTGTAATGCTTCCTGCAGAACTTCGAAGCTTTTAGTGCGAAGCTGCTCCAGATAACGTGTTTTCAGATCCTTCAGCCGGATACTCCTCGTTCTCTTTCCTGTATGCATGTTTCAGTTCATTCAATTCATTCCGATAACCAGCCACATCCGCCTGATGATGAGTCAGCATCTTCCGCATAATTTCCCGCTGGCGGACACTCAGAAACAGATGAGATTCGCAATAGGCCTTCTCACGGGCAAACAAATCTTCACAATCATTTTCCACCCGCTGCAACTTCTGTTCAAGTTGTGCAAAACGGGCTGCCATATCTTCCTGCGGACGTACTTCAACCGGTGGAAGGGGCATACATCCGGGCACACACAGCAAAGGGTATTCATAGTCGTTGATAAATACGGAACGGCGTCCCCGGCGTAAAGTATAGATTTTATTCTGAGGAACTTTCCCGTGCAGCGATGCATCATATTTCTTCAGGACAAAGCAGGCCGACTTATACTTATCCTTTTGCAGGCAAAACTGTTTGCCCCGGTCATCAAGCAACTGATAATCGGAAGCAAAGATCAGTAATTTTCCGGCCATCCGAACCCGCTCCACCTGATAATAATACTGATCTACCAGCTGCAATCCCGGATCTTCATTTTCACGGACAACCGCATCCGAAGCCAGTTCGTCCTTCAAGGAACGCAATTCATCATCAATTCCTTTCAGATTCAGCAGATAGCCTTCCGCACTGCGACGAATGGCCTTGCTGACCATCTCTTCAACCAGATCCATCTGTCCCACTTCGTTCCACAAACCATACATCAGCAGGAGACAGTCCGACAAATGAATGGTTTCTTCCCCGTTCAGGAAAGCTGACGCACGAAGCAGTTTCACCAGTTTCTTCCAGCGGCGGTCTGAAACATAAAGTGACAGGTCTGCCGCATCTGCATTTTCCTGCCGGTGATTATATTCTTCGATTTCTTCCTTCAACAAATGAATGACTTCGAAAATGGAATAATGGATCTTCACTTCAGCGATCTTTCTTTGCCATCCGGCATATTCCTCTTCTCCGATAGCCAAAGCCGGATCTACCTCCGGATCTTCCTCGCTGACGGATGCAATCATGCGGTCAAAATCAGACAGATCTTCTATGCCTCCGACCAGTACCCGGACAAGAAAACGGTCCCACAATGCTTCCAGCCCCTGCCCGGAAGCCGGCAACTCATTCGAAGCCGCTACCAGCCCTTTCAAGGGAACCTTTATTTCAAAACGCCCGTTGCGGTACTTCTTTTCATTGATGACCGTAAGCAGGGAATTCTGAATAGCTGGACCGGCCTTCCAGATTTCATCCAGAAAAACAACAGTCGCAGAAGGCAGATAGCCCTCAGTCACACGCTCATAGATATCATCGTCCTTCAGTCGGGAAATGGAAACCGGACCGAAAAGTTCATCCGGCGTACTGAAACGGGACATCAGATATTCAAACGATGTTCCCTCCCGAAAAGCCAGCTTCAGCCGACGGGCCACCATACTCTTGGCCACTCCCGGAGGACCTAACAGAAAAATACTTTCACCGGCAACAGCAGACAACAGAGCCAGCGAAACGACATGTTCCTTACCGAAAACCTGTTCATTCAGCTGTTGCAGCAATTGATGAATACGGACTTTCAACGTTTCCATTTTACATATATATAAGGTGTAAACTTCTTATTCTGCATCAAGACATTGAGACTCTGTAACACCACAGACATAAAAATCAGTCCCAGGCCGATATAAAAACTGAAGTTCAGGTCGCGGGCCTCACCAAACAGAATCATTGCTCCTATAATGCTGTAAATAGGCTCCAGGTTATAGGTCAGGTTGAAAGTGAAAGCCGAAATCTGCTTCAGCACCTGAATCTGAAGTATATAAAGCCATACCGTGCATACGGAAGCAAAGAGCAGCAAATAAATCCAGTCATTCATCGCCGGCAGTATACTGGCAACCGGGAAAAAATATAAATAAACCGGTAAGATGCAGGTCAGTCCCAGAAAACCTCCTCCCATTTCATAAAGCAGCATGGTACTGGCCGGATAGCCGGCTGATACCTTCTTGTTACAGATGGTGAAAAGAGAGGCCAGTGCCGATGAAACGACTCCCATCCCGATACCTGCCCGATAACGGGTGTCAAAATTAAAGATCAGAAAAATCCCCAACACCCCTAGCAGGCTGAACAGCATTTCCCGCCAGGAAACCCGGTGACGGTTGATCAGCGGCTCAAACAAAGCCGTGAAAAAGCTCATCAACGAAAGACAGACCACCCCGATAGATACATTGGAAGCCTTGATACTTCCGTAAAAGAACAGCCAGTGAGCGGCCAGCAACAGGCCCACGGAAGCAATACGCTTCATATCATGCCACGGTACGCGATGCAACTTCTTCAGCATGATCAGAACAACATAAAAAATCAGCGTTGCCAATAACATGCGATACCACACCAGCAAACCTTCATTCAATGATATCAACCGGCCAAATATACCGGTTCCCCCGGCTATCAGGACCGAGAGATGGAGTTTTATAAATGCTTCTTTCATTTGTCTATTCCTAAAAAACACGGCAAAGGTACAACTTCAGTAACAAAAATAAAGAGATTCCCTATGGTTTTCTTAAAGATTGATTATATTTGCAGCTGAACTTGTCAAAAAAGTTCTTAATTAATTCAGAACACTAAAAAAAGATTCAACTATGGACTGCACAAAGATTATCGGAGAAAAAATAAAAGCACTGAGAACCGCTCAGGAAATTACTCTTGAAGAACTGGCAGAACGTACAGGACTGTCCAAAGAACAGATTGAAAGCATTGAACAGAATATCAACATACCTTCACTGGCTCCACTCGTAAAAATCGCACGGGCATTGGGAGTACGTCTCGGAACCTTCCTCGACGACCAGCCCAATGAAAACGGACCGGTAGTCTGCCGATGCGGAGAAGCAGATGACACGATCAGTTTCTCAAACAATTCCCCTGATGCACGTCAGAACCTTCATTACCATTCTTTGTCAAGAAGCAAAACAGACCGTCACATGGAGCCGTTTGTCATTGACATCGATCCGAATCCGGAAAACGGATTTACCCTTTCCGCACACGAAGGAGAAGAATTCATCATGGTGCTGGAAGGAGTTCTGGAAATCAATTACGGAAAATCGGTCTATGTACTTGAGAAAGGCGATACAATCTATTATGACTCCATCGTACCTCACCATGTACATGCTTTTGAAGGACAGTCTGCCCGCATTCTGGCCGTCATCTATACTCCCATCTAAAGAAACAGACTATGATGCAATTATCAGAACGTACTTTGGGAGACTGGCTTGAACACTGGGCTGCAACCACTCCCGACAAAGAATACATTGTTTACTCCGACCGCAACCTGCGGTTTACCTGGAAACAATTTAACGAACGAGTAGATAACCTGGCAAAAGGTCTGCTGAGCATCGGCGTGGAAAAAGGAACCCATGTCGGTATCTGGGCACGGAATGTACCCGACTGGCTGACATTCCTCTATGCATGTGCCAAGATCGGTGCCGTAGCCGTTACGGTAAACACCAACTACAAACAGGCCGAACTGGAATATCTCTGCCAGAACTCGGATATGCACACCCTGTGCATCGTGGACGGAGAAAAAGACAGCAGTTTCGTTGACATGACGTACACCATGCTGCCCGAACTCAAGACCTTCCAGCGCGGACACCTGAAGAGCAAGCGCTTCCCTTACATGCGCAACGTAATCTATATCGGACAGGAAAAATACCGCGGCATGTATAACACGGCAGAAATCCTGCTGCTGGGAAAGAACATTGATGACGAAAAACTGGAAGAAGCCAAGAAGAAAGTAAGCTGCCACGACACCGTAAACATGCAATACACATCGGGAACTACCGGATTCCCCAAGGGAGTCATGCTGACACACTACAACATCGCCAACAATGGTTTCCTGACGGGCGAACACATGAAATTCACGGCAGATGACAAACTTTGCGTCTGCGTGCCGCTCTTCCACTGCTTCGGTGTAGTGCTCGCCACAATGAACTGTCTGACTCACGGATGTACAGAAGTAATGGTAGAACGATTCGACCCGCTGCTGGTTCTGGCATCCATCCACAAGGAACGGTGTACGGCTCTGTACGGAGTTCCCACCATGTTTATTGCCGAACTCCATCATCCCATGTTCGACATGTTCGATCTCTCCTGCCTGCGCACCGGCATCATGGCCGGATCACTCTGCCCGGTAGAACTCATGAAGCAGGTTGAAGAAAAGATGTTTATGAAGGTCACCAGTGTATATGGACTGACAGAAGCCTCTCCCGGTATGACACATACCCGTATTGACGACCCGGCCGAAGTGCGCTACACAACCGTCGGACGTGACTTTGAGTTTACGGAAGTAAAGGTCATCGACCCTGAAACAGGTGAAGAATGCCCCGTCGGTGTGCAGGGAGAAATGTGCAACCGCGGCTACAATACCATGAAAGGTTACTACAAGAACCCGGAAGCTACGGCTGAAGTCATCGACAAAAACGGATTCCTGCATTCAGGAGACCTGGGTGTAAAAGACGAAAACGGCAATTACCGGATCACCGGACGTATCAAAGACATGATCATCCGGGGAGGAGAAAACATCTACCCGCGCGAAATTGAAGAATTTCTTTACCAGATGCCCGCCATCAAGGATGTTCAGGTGGCCGGAATCCCGTCAAAGAAATACGGAGAAGCTGTCGGGGCATTCATTATCCTGCATGAAGGATGCAGTCTCAATGAATTTGATGTACGCGAATTCTGCCAGGGAAAAATTGCCCGTTACAAAATTCCGAAATACATTTTCTTTGTCAAGGAATTCCCCATGACCGGAAGCGGAAAAATACAGAAGTTCAAGCTGAAGGATGTAGGTCTGGAACTCTGCCGCCAGCAGGGAATCGAGATTATCTGACGGATTTCCTCCACGGATCATCTGCACGGAAAAAGATATCCGGGAATCTTTCGATATAAAAGACAGAGGCTGTCTCAGGATATGTGAACTGAAACAGCCTCTGTCTTTTTCATCTTCATCCGGTCAACAGCCTCCGTTTTTCCGGCAGAATGCAATGATTTCACTGAATAAAATTTCTGTTTCCACTGCACGAAACAAAGGTTTCAGGCAGCCGAAACTGGAGTTTCACCGAGAGAAAATAAAAGTTCCACTAGGTGAAAATAAAAGTTCCACCAGTAGGAAACAGAAGTTCCACCCGGTGGAAACAAAAGTTTCACCAGCACGATACAAAAAATTTCTCCAGACGAAACAGCTGAATTGTCTGCAGTTTCATCCGGATAACACCTGTAAATATTTGCTGACCGTCCTTATTCTTCTTCCCCATCTGCCTTCCGTAAGCGCCGGATAGCCAGATGATGTCCTTCATCCGCAGCCTTCCGGTACCAATAGAATGCCTTTTCCGGATCCGGATCTCCATTCCATCCTTCTTCATAAGCCTGCCCGATCCGATAATGGGCATAGGGATCTTCCGACAATCTGTAAGCCTGCATCGCCAAAGGTAAGGATACAGGAAAACCGGGGCCTCCTTTTCTGTACAGATCGCCCAGATTGGAAGGGGCATACATCCGGTCGCCGGCCGAAATTGCCTGTCGGAACCAATACTCGGCCTGGTGCTTGTCAACCGGAATACCGACACCTTCCTGATACAGGGTTCCTATATCGTTCAGCACCACTCCGGCCACTTCTTTGCCCTGCCTGTAACCTTCAGCCAGCTGCAACAGGAGTTCCACGTCCTCACGTGAAAAGCTCTCCCAGGTCTCGGCACCGTCAGTCTGCCAGGATTTCACCTTTCCGACCGGTACATGCTGGGGAACATCTACCTCCACTTCTCCATCATCCGTCACTCCAGGCGGAACACAAGATGCATCAGGCAGTGCATGAGGAAGCAATCCATGGCGCAGCAGATACTGTACATAACCGTAGATACGGGGTGTGGAAGAATACAGATTCACTCCGAAACGGGACAAAATATCGAGAGAAACATACGTGTTTTCTATCACAGGAAACTCCAGATAATACCGGGGAACGAGAGAAAGCGTAGCCTTCAGCCAGGCAATCTCCTCACCGATACACAGGCTGATCCATTCTTCGTCAAAATGCTGATAGAGAGTCTTTCCGTCCTCCAGGCCTTCCACTTCTGCCTGCAAATGGATTCGCAGACAGTCCGCCAGATAGGGAAAGAAGCGATAATCCTCATAAGAAGCCAGGCCGTCGATCATCACCTGCCAGTTGCCTGCTCCGTCATCTGATATGACAAACAAGGTTGTGGAATGCTTCGGACGGGAAAAATAAAAATACCGGCAATGCTCATCGCAGCCTTCAAACTCCAGGGTCAGGGGCATTTCCAGTTCCCGAAGAAAATCTGCTATTTCCAGCCGCAAGGCTGAGTTCATCGATATCACTTGTTTCATGCCTGCAAACTTACGTAAAATCCACCGATTCTCCGTCAGTTTGCAGGAAAAACATATTGATTTTACCGCTCCTCAAGCGGATGGTAAACCACTTCTTCAAGCACGTTCTTGTAGGCCGGACGAATGATGCGGCGGCCCTCGAAGTTCAGTTCCTCAATGCGATGAGCCGTCCATCCTACGATACGGGCCATGGCAAACAGGGGCGTATAGATTTCAGGAGGAAGTCCCATCATTTCATAAATGAAGCCGGAATAAAAATCAACGTTCGAACAAACCTGCTTTTTGGTTCCCTTCACCCGCTTGAAACATTCGATAGCCCGCTGTTCAACCAGCTCCAAGAAAGCAAACTCTTTCTCACAACCCTTTTCTGCCACCAGTTCACCGGCCAGTTCCTTCAACAAGACAGAACGCGGATCGGAAATCGTATACACCGCATGACCGATGCCGTAAATCAGTCCGCTTCCGTCGTAGGCTTCCTTGTTCAGCATCCGGATCAGATAAGTATCAATCTCATCTACATTCGTCCAGTCTGAGATGACTTCCTTCAGGTGATGGAACATTTTGACCACCTGAATATTGGCTCCTCCGTGCAAAGGTCCCTTCAATGAACCGATGCCGGCTGCGATGCTTGAGTAAGTATCCGTCCGGGTGGAACTGGTGACACGCACCGTAAAAGTAGAGTTGTTACCTCCCCCGTGCTCAGCCTGAAGCACCAGCAGGAGATCAAGCATACGGGCTTCCAGCGGCGTATATTCCTTCTTGATCATATACAGGAAATTTTCTGCCAGTGAAAGGTTCTCGTGAGGATGACGGATATGCAGTGAACGTCCGTGCATGCTGTGACGGTAAATGCTGTAAGCATAAGCAATGATGGTCGGGAACTTGGAGATCAGTTCAATGGACTGACGCATCAGGTTGTCACGCGAGATGTCATCGGGATTGGGATCAAACGTGTACATTTCGAGCACACTCCGCGCCAGAATGTTCATGATGTTCTGTCCCTCCAGATCAATAATGTTCATAGTTGTTTTCTTGTCGAGAGCCATGTTGTCATTGATCAGTTCCTTAAAAGCGTCCAGCTGCTCACTGTCCGGCAATTCGCCCGACAAAAGCAGATAGGCCACTTCCTCAAAGCCGAATCGCTTTTCTTTCAGCAGTGCATGAGCGATATCATCCAGATCATATCCCCGGTAAAACAACTTTCCGGGAATCGGCTTCAGTCCTTTTTCCGTGCGCTCATATCCCACGACATTACCGATCTTGGTCAGCCCGACCAATACACCCGTACCGTCTTCATTGCGGAGTCCGCGCTTGACATTAAACTTCGTGAAAAGTTCATTGTCAATCCGGCACGCCTGTTTGGCACATTCCGATAACTTATATACAATGTATTCCTTCTTCATGATTCTTTTCTTTTACAACAGTTCTACGATGCGTTTTCCGAATTCATCCGTGCCCAACGGTTTCCCTTCGGACATAAAACGTGCCAGATCAGGCGTAGCCTCTCCCAGCGCAAAGGCCTTTTCAATGGCATCCGTAATCAGGCAAGCCGCTTCCTTCCAGCCCAGATATTCCAGCATCATCACAGACGACAGCAGAAGCGAACAGGGATTAACGACATTCTTTCCGGCAATGTTCGGCGCCGTTCCGTGAGTAGCTTCAAAGATGGCATGTCCTGTCTGGTAATTGATGTTCGCTCCCGGAGCAATTCCAATGCCGCCCACCATAGCAGCCAGCTGGTCGGATATATAATCTCCATTCAGGTTCAGGGTAGCAATGACTGAATATTCTTCCGGCATGAGCAGCGTATTCTGCAGGAATGCATCCGCAATGCAGTCTTTCACAATGATCTTTCCTTCATTGATCGCTTTGCCGACTGCTGCCTTGGCCGACTCCTCTCCCAGCTCTGCCTTTATTTTTTCATATTGATTCATGGTAAAGGTCTGGGAAGCAAATTCAGTCTCAGCCACTTCATATCCCCAGCGCTTGAAACCTCCTTCCGTAAACTTCATGATATTTCCCTTGTGAACCAGAGTCACGGAAGGAAACTTGTGCTGAACAGCGTAGGCAATGGCCGCACGGACCAGACGGCGGGTTCCTTCCACTGATACCGGCTTGACTCCAAACGAAGAAGTTTCCGGAAAACGCACTTTGCTGACTCCCATCTCTTCATGCAGAAACTGATAGAATTTTCGGGCTTCAGGAGTTCCCTGTTCCCATTCGATCCCCGCATAAATATCTTCCGTATTTTCACGGAAAATATGCATGTTGACTTTTTCAGGAGCCTTGACAGGAGAAACCACTCCCCGAAACCAGCGGACCGGACGCAGGCAGACATACAGATCGAGCGTCTGCCGCAGTGCTACATTCAACGAACGGATGCCTCCTCCCACCGGAGTGGTAAGCGGTCCTTTGATACCGACCAGATATTCACGAAATGCTTCCATCGTTGCTTCCGGAAGCCATTCTCCAGTCTGCTGAAAAGCTTTTCCTCCAGCCAGCACCTCTTTCCATTCGATGGAACGCTTGCCCAGATAAGCCAGTTCAACTGCCGCGTTTACAATTCTCTGACACACCGGAGTAATTTCGGCTCCCACGCCATCTCCTTCAATATAAGGAACAGTCACCCGGTCGGGTACACACAACTGTCCGTCTTTTATATATACTTTGCTCATCATTCGTTCTTTTATTCAGTGATACAAGTTCATTCCTTTGCACGGATGGTATTCAAGGCAGACCCGGCCTTGAACCAGCGGATCTGCATTTCATTGTAAGTATGTAAGGCTTCAAATGTTTCCGTAGTTCCGTCCTGATGTTTCAAGACAACATACAATGGTTTTCCCGGAGCAAACTGATTCAGCCCAAGCACAGAAATACGGTCGTGTTCCTGCACCTTATCATAGTCTTCCTTATTCCGGAAAGTCAGTGCCAGCATCCCCTGCTTCTTCAAATTAGTTTCATGAATACGGGCAAAGCTCTTTGCCAGAATAACCCGTACGTTCAGATAACGGGGTTCCATGGCAGCATGCTCCCGGCTGGAACCTTCTCCATAATTCTCTTCTGCAACGACAATGGAGGAAATACCTCGTGCCTTATATTGCTTGGCCACCGCAGAAACGGCCTCATAAGCTCCGGAAAGACGATTCCATACCCGATTCGTCTGACGGTTGAAAGCATTGACCGCTCCCATCAGCATATTGTCGGATATATTTTCCAGATGTCCGCGGAAGCGCAGCCACGGCCCGGCCATGGAAATATGGTCGGTCGTACATTTCCCCTGTGTCTTGATCAGCAACGGCATCTCCAGAAAATCATTGCCATCCCAGGGAGCAAAAGGCTCCAGCTTCTGCAGGCGCTGGGAGTCAGGACGAATGCTGACTTCCACCTTTCCTCCGTCTGCCGAAGGAGCCACATAACCGTTGTCATCCACGGTAAACCCGTCAACAGGTAACGTTTCTCCCACAGGAGGATCCAATTTCACCCGCTCTCCGTTTGAAGCAACCAAAGTATCCGTCAGTGGGTTAAAGCACAAATCACCAGCAATGGCAAAAGCCATGGCTATTTCCGGAGAAGCAACAAAAGCATGTGTATTCGGATTGCCGTCTGCCCGTTTGGCAAAATTCCGGTTAAACGAAGTCACGATGGAATTCGGACGGGCCGGATCGTCTGTCTCCCGCTTCCACTGGCCGATACAGGGACCACAGGCATTTGTCATAATTACTCCGCCCACTGCTTCAAAATCCGCAATCATTCCATCACGCTTCAGGGTACAATACACTTGCTCTGAACCGGGATTGATGATCAGCGGAGCCGCCATCTTCAATCCTTTAGCCTTAACCTGGCGGGCCAGGGAAGCAGCACGGCTCAGATCCTGATAAGAAGAGTTCGTACACGATCCGATCAGCCCCACCTCCATACGCTGCGGGTAGCCGTTCTTTTTCACTTTCTCCGCGAACTCTGAGACAGGACAAGCTGCATCGGGCGTAAACGGTCCGTTCAGATAAGGTTCCAGTTCCGACAGATTAATGTCAATGATCCGGTCGTAATAAGTTTCCGGATCGGCCTCAACTTCAGGGTCTGCCTTCAGACAAGCAGCATTGGCACGGGCCAATATCGCAATCTCTTCACGGCCGGTAGCATAGAGATAGCGCTCCATTTCGTCGTCAAAAGGAAAAACTGACGTAGTGGCTCCGACCTCAGCTCCCATGTTACAAATGGTAGCCTTTCCCGTAGCTGACAAAGAGGACGCACCTTCGCCAAAATATTCAATTACAGCATTCGTTCCTCCCTTGACCGTAAGTATTCCTGCCAGCTTCAGGATTACATCCTTCGGAGAAGCCCATCCGTTCAAACGTCCGGTCAGGCGGACTCCGATCAGTTTCGGCATCTTGAGTTCCCATTCCATTCCCGCCATCACGTCTACCGCATCTGCTCCTCCGACTCCAATAGCAATCATGCCGAGCCCGCCGGCATTCGGGGTATGTGAATCAGTTCCTACCATCATTCCTCCGGGAAACGCATAATTCTCCAGCACTACCTGATGAATAATACCTGCTCCCGGCTTCCAAAAGCCAATGCCATACTTCTCGGCCACGCTACGCAGAAAGTCATATACTTCCTTATTGGCCTCGCAAGCCGCAGGCAGATCACTGCCAACTCCCTTACAGGCCTGTATCAGATGATCACAATGCACCGTAGCAGGCACAGCTGAACATGACTTGCCGGCATTCATAAACTGCAGCAGAGCCATCTGCGCCGTAGCATCTTGCATCGCAACACGATCAGGGCGGAAATTGACATAATCTTCTCCTCTCCGATAAATCGTCTGAATGCCTTCTTCATATAAATGGGCATACAAAATCTTTTCAGTTAAAGTCATGGGTCTTCCCAACTTCCCGGCAGCCAGATTTACTTTGGCCGCATAAGAGGCATAGAATGCCTTCAACATATCCATGTCGTAAATCATCGTTTTCAATCTTTTTCTTTACAAACGGAGGCAAATATAAGTATTGATATTCACAATAAGAAATAATACACCTTAATTTTTAATCATATTGATATAAAATCAAGTAGAAATGAATAAATATTACAATTATAAAGCATATTATATTTCTTTTTGAACAAACAAATATTCTAAAGCATTTTTCCATTATTTTAGTGCAGACCATTTCGTTTTTCCATTGTTCTTGCTTATCTTTGAGAATTAACTACTTAATCATAAATCTTATGGAAACATACTTATTCTGGATGGTACCGGCCGCCTCACTGCTGGCATTGGCACTGGCCGGTTATTTTTACAAACAGATGATGAGAGAAAGTGAAGGTACTCCCATCATGGCAAAAATTGCCTCGCACGTCCGTCAGGGTGCGATGTCGTATCTGAAGCAGCAATACAAAGTTGTTACCTGGGTCTTTGTCGGACTGGTTATCCTTTTCGCCGTCATGGCGTATGGATTCAATTTGCAGAATCATTGGGTACCGGTAGCCTTTCTGACCGGAGGATTCTTTTCCGGACTTTCCGGATATCTGGGTATGAAAACAGCAACGTATGCTTCTGCACGTACGGCCAATGCTGCCCGCAATTCTCTGAACAAAGGACTTAGAGTAGCCTTCAGAAGTGGTGCCGTCATGGGACTGGTAGTTGTCGGACTGGGCCTGTTTGACATTTCTTTCTGGTACCTCTTACTTGAAAAGTGCATCCCGGCTGATGCCTTGAATCCGACATCCAAACTTTGCATCATTACAACCACCATGCTGACTTTCGGTATGGGAGCTTCCACCCAGGCCTTGTTTGCCCGTGTAGGAGGAGGTATTTATACCAAAGCTGCAGATGTGGGAGCAGATCTGGTGGGAAAAGTTGAAGCCGGCATTCCGGAAGACGATCCGCGTAACCCGGCCACCATCGCTGACAATGTGGGAGACAATGTTGGTGACGTAGCAGGTATGGGTGCAGACCTTTACGAATCATATTGTGGTTCCATCCTGGCAACAGCAGCACTAGGAGCTGCTGCATTCATTGGAACCGGAGACACAGAAATGCAATTCAAAGCTGTCATTGCCCCCATGCTGATTGCAGCAGTAGGCATTGTACTTTCCATCATCGGTATCTTCTCCGTCCGCACTAAGGAAGATGCCAGTATGAGAGATTTGCTGAATGCCCTGGGATTTGGAACCAATCTGAGTTCGGCACTGATTGTCGTTGCGACCTTCCTGATCCTCTGGCTTCTGGGAATCAATAACTGGATTAATCTGTCACTGGCTGTTGTTATCGGACTGATTGTAGGAATAGTGATCGGCCGCTCTACCGAATATTACACTTCACAATCATACAAACCGACGCAGAAGCTTTCGGAAAGCGGAAAGACCGGTCCGGCAACCGTGATTATTTCCGGAATCGGACTGGGTATGATTTCTACTACAATTCCTGTACTTTCCGTCGTAGCCGGAATCATCCTTTCTTACTGGCTCGCATCCGGATTTGACTTCTCAAACATCGGCATGGGACTTTACGGCATCGGTATTGCAGCTGTAGGTATGCTCTCCACTCTGGGAATCACACTGGCAACCGACGCTTATGGCCCGATTGCCGACAATGCCGGAGGAAATGCAGAAATGAGCGGATTGGGAGAAGAAGTTAGAAAACGGACCGATGCTCTGGATTCACTGGGCAACACAACTGCAGCCACAGGCAAAGGATTTGCCATTGGTTCTGCAGCTCTGACCGGACTGGCTTTGCTCGCCTCTTACATTGAAGAAATCCGTATCGGGCTGGAACGTCTGGGAAATACGGTTCTTGATCTTCCAGGTGGAATCCAGGTTCCTATCCATGAAGCCAGTTTCACTGACTTTATGATGTATTATGATGTCACCTTGATGAATCCGAAAGTACTTTCCGGCATGTTCATTGGAAGTATGATGGCTTTCCTTTTCTGCGGTCTGACCATGAATGCGGTAGGACGTGCAGCTGCTCACATGGTTGAAGAAGTACGTCGTCAGTTCCGTGAAATCAAAGGTATTCTGGAAGGAAAAGCAGAACCGGATTATGCCCGATGTGTACAAATTTCCACCCGGGGAGCACAGCATGAAATGGTATTTCCATCTCTGCTGGCAATCATCGCTCCTATTGCTACCGGACTGATCTTCGGCGTACCGGGAGTAATAGGTCTGCTGGTTGGAGGACTTTCCTCCGGATTTGTTCTTGCTATTTTCATGGCTAATGCAGGAGGCGCCTGGGACAATGCCAAGAAATTTGTAGAAGAAGGCAACTTTGGCGGAAAAGGAAGCGAAGTTCATCGGGCAACGGTAGTAGGAGATACAGTCGGTGATCCTTTCAAAGACACCTCCGGTCCCAGCCTTAATATCCTTATCAAACTGATGAGCATGGTAGCTATCGTTATGGCGGGCTTAACCGTTTCCTGGAGTCTGTTCTAACAAACATAAACAATATACCCGGAAAGCAAGTCTCACAACAGGACTTTACCTTCCGGGTATATTTTTCATGGTAAGAAATTACAACCGGTCTCGGGTCAATACATCACAATGATGTTCCTGAAGAACCTTTATACAACGCTGCATGTCATTCGGCTTAATGACTACATGAGCGCGATCATTCTGCGCAAATGCATACATATACTCAATGAAAATCTGTTCAGCTGCCAGATATTCCAGAACAGTAGCCAAAGCACCCGGCACATTGGCACAACTCAGACAAACTACGTCTGTAGACATGACCGCAAAATCACGTTCACGAAGCACTTCCACAGCCTTGTCTACATCCGATACAATCAGACGCAAAATACCAAAGTCTGCAGATTCAGCCATACTGAATGCATGCATATTGATTCCATATTGCCCCAATGTACGAACGACATCATTAATTCTTCCGGTCTTGTTTTCCAAGAAAACTGATAACTGTTTAATTGTCATACACTCCTCATTTTGTAGATTATACCAATACACGCTTATCCCATACACGTTTTGATTTACCCTGACTCCGGACAATACTGTTCGGCTCCATCAGCTTCACATCAGCACTGATAGACAAGACACTTTTCAGCTTGTCTGACAAGGTCTTCTTCAGGTTCAACATAGCTCCCATATCGTCCGTAAAGAAGTCTTTCCGCACTTCCACCTGCACCTGAAGCGTATCCAGATTATTTACACGATCAACAACCAGTAAATATTGCGGTTCAAATTCCTTCATACCCAGAATTACGCTTTCCACTTGCGACGGGAATACATTGATACCCCGGATAATCAGCATATCATCACTTCGTCCCATAATAGGCGTCATGCGTACATTCGTCCGTCCACAAGGACATTCTCCGTCCATCAATGAGGTTAAGTCTTTCGTCCGATAACGGAGCAAAGGCATTCCTTCTTTCGTCAAAGTAGTAAATACCAGTTCACCCGTTTTTCCATATGGAAGAGGTTCCAGGGTCTCAGGGTCAATTATTTCCGGGAAGAAATGATCTTCATTAATATGTGAGCCATGCTGTTCCTGACACTCATATGATACGCCCGGTCCCATGATTTCACTTAAGCCGTAAATGTTATATCCTTTCAGTCCAAGACGTTCCTGGATTTCCTGCCGCATATTTTCTGTCCACGGCTCAGCTCCGAAAGCTCCGATACGCAGACCGAGTTCTTCTTTCTTTATTCCCATCTTTTCCACAACCTCTGCCAGATAAAGGGCATACGAAGGTGTACAGGCAATTCCCGTAATATGGAGATCGCGAATCAGGCGCACATGCTTTTCCGTATTTCCCGTAGAAGCCGGAATCACCGTAGCACCCAGATTTTCTACACCATAATGCGCTCCCAGACCTCCTGTGAAAAGACCATATCCATAACTTACGGAAAAAGTGTCATCACGTGTCACTCCATACGCAGAAAGACAACGCGACATAACTTCTGACCAGATAGAAAGGTCCCGACGCGTATAACCAACAATCGTCGGATTTCCTGTAGTTCCAGAAGAGGCATGCACCCGCACAATTTCAGAAGGGGGCGCAGCCTGCAGGCCATACGGATAATTGTCTCTCAAATCCTGTTTGGTCGTAAACGGAAGTTTTACAATATCATCAATCGTACGAATATCATCAGGCGACAAATCCATCTCCTGCATTCGTGAACGGTAAAAAGGTACATTATGATAAACGTATATCACCAATTTCTGCAAACGTTTTCCCTGCAATTCACGCATTTGTTCGCGAGACATACATTCCTTATTCGTGTTCCAAATCATAGTTTTTGTTAATTAAAAAGCGTAATTATCAAAGGTGATCTTCATGGAAAGCTTTCATACGTTCCTCAAGAATCGGATAAAGTTCTTCACGCATCCGGGAAGTACAGGCTCGAACTCCCTGTTGTTCACTACCGGTTGTTGAGAGCGAAATGCTGCTTACTCCATAATACATCAGTTCACAAAGCAACTCTCCTCCTGTCATACCAGGATAACCAAGTGTAAAGAAGAAGCCATCACCAACAGGTTGAGTCACATCATGGTCATATACAATTGTAAAACCATTGTCCGTAAAGATCTTCTTCATGCGAGCTGCCCTCCGTTCATACTCACGGGTATCCTCCACAAAGTTAATGGTTCCATCTACGGAGCGGTTCAACATTTCCGCCATTCCATACTGCGTAGTTGCCGTACATCCGGAAGTAATCATATACATAATTGAAGCGATGAAAGTCGGTCCGAACACACCCGAATCTTCATAACGCTCAGCTAAAGCCGGATATTGCTTATCAAACAATTTATCGGACACACAGGCTAAAGCGATACGCTGGCCTGCATAACTGAATATTTTCGAAGCGGAAAGCATCAAAATGTAATTATCCGTATAACGGGCTACCGTAGGCACAAAAGGAGCCTGATACGGACGACCGTAAGGATGACGGAAGTCCATACAGAAATATGCCTGATCTTCCATGACTACCGCATCATATTTTGTTGCCAGCTCACCGATAATCTTCAGTTCTTCTTCTTCCAGGCAAATCCATGCCGGGTTATTGGGATTAGAATAGACAATGGCAGCAATATCACCGTCTTTAAGATATTCTTCCATCTTATCACGCAATGCCTGTCCGCGAAAATCATGAATATCAAACAGTTTCCAGCGAATGCCCAAGATACGTAACTGTGACTTCTGGATCGGGAAACCAGGATCAATGAATAAGACTTTGTCTTTTCCCGGAATGCGCTGGGTGCATGCAATAAACGCACCGAATGAAGCTGCCACTGAACCCGTTGTCGGCAAACAAGCACGAGGTGAGATATCAATGTCAATAAAAGCTTTCACAAAACGAGATGCTGCTTCCTTTAACTCCGGAACTCCTGCAGCTGCCGGATATTGTGCACCCAGTCCTTTATCCAGTGCAGCTTTTTCTGCTTCTATACCAATCCGATTGGCCGGCAAACCCGGAGAGCCCTGATCCATCCGGATAAAAGGAATTCCAGTCAGTTCCTCCAACCGGGAAGCAACCAGCAAAATGTCTCCAATTGTTGCGTTCTGCAAGTCTGCTACTTTCATTTCTCTGGCAACAGAAGCTACCAGATCTTCATTAAAAACCTTGCTCATTCTGATTTTTCATTAAGTCCTTTCACATACTCATAACCGATATTAAACGCACGGTTATTCATTTCCACAACAGCTTCTCCTTTCGATGCAAAGATCCGTCCTACACTTGCACGCAACGTTTCTACATCCAGAATTTTCAGAAAAGCTGCTGCCGCTCCCAATAAAATAACATTCGCTGACTTCGGTACCTGATTCTCACGTGCCAGAGATTCAACGTCCAAAGCGACAACATGTGGCTGAGACTTCAGTTCTTCCTGCAAACAGGCCTCATCCGGATAATTCGGAATATTCTTGAATGGAGCAGAAGAGGTGATAATCCAGCCTTCCTGCGACAAATAAGGTAAATAACGCAAGGCTTCCATCGGTTCAAGAGACAATATCAGATCAGCACTTCCCAATGGAATCAGGTCGGAAGCAATCGGTCCGTCAGACAGACGTAAATTAGACTGTACATCCCCACCACGCTGGCTCATTCCATGTACTTCTGCCTGTTTTAATGTAAGCCCCATGCATGTTGCTGCTTCTCCGATAATGGTTGCAATGGAGAGGATTCCCTGTCCTCCTACTCCAGAAAGTATGATGTCTGTTTTCATTTTTTCTCTGCTCTTTTCTGTTTCAACTTACGATTCAAAGTCTGCATACATTCACGGCGCGGAATGATTACAGAAACCCCATTGTATTCTATTTCTTCCCGAATAATCCGAGTTATTTCATCCATATTTTTCGGCAAAGGTACAACCACACGCACATGCTCCGGTTCAACTCCCAGTCCCAGACAAATAGCTTCAAACTTATTAGTGCCGGCAGAATCCTGTCCTCCCGTCATGGCTGTGGTGAGATTGTCTGAAATGACCACAGTTATATTGGCCCGGTCATTAACGGCATCCAACAGGCCCGTCATACCGGAATGGGTAAAGGTTGAGTCACCAATAACAGCAATTGCAGGAAACAAACCTGCATCTGCAGCTCCCTTGGCCATTGTTATAGAAGCTCCCATATCGACACAACTAGCCAATGAACGGAAAGGAGGAAGAGCTCCCAATGTATAGCAGCCAATATCTCCAAAAATCTTGGCATCCGGATATTCAGCCACAACTTTGTTTAAAGCATCATAGACGTCTCTGTGTCCACACCCATTACATAAAGCAGGCGGCCGAGAAACGATTTGTTTAGCCGGAGCATAAACTTGTGTAACAGACATCCCCAAAGCCAGCCGAACATTGTCCGGATTCAACTCGCCTGTACGGGGAAGATCTCCACTCAGACGGCCTTTAACCTGATAAGCAGACGGTAAAATCCCTTTCAGCTGTTCTTCGACAAAAGGCTGACCGTCTTCTACCACCAAGATTTCTCTGCAAGAAGCTGCCAATGCTGCTATTTTCTCAACAGGAAGCGGATATTGCGAAATCTTCAAGAGTGGATAAGGACAACCTTCCGGAAAATTCTCCATTACATAATTATATCCGATACCACATGCTATAATTCCTTTTTCAGCCATCTTCTCTTTTCCTTGCATGTAAAGATTATATGGAGAAGACTCTGACAGTGCCATTAATTGGGGCTGAACTTCGATTACCTCCAAATACCGACGACGTGCATTACCCGGTAACAGTACCCAGTCTGCAGGAACAGAAGGACGTCCGGTTCGGGTAACCTCCAAAAAGTTTTGTTTCACTGTCACTGCAGCCCGCGAATGAGCCATACGAGTTGTGATACGCATCAATACTGGCAATTTCTTTTCTTCCGACAATCGAAAAGCACCTTCCATCATATCATAGGCTTCCTGTTGGGAAGAAGGTTCCAGCATAGGAATCATAGCAAACTTACCATAAAAACGAGAGTCCTGTTCATTCTGAGATGAGTGCATGGAAGGATCATCTGCTGCCAATACCACAATACCACCATTGACACCAGTTATAGCTGAATTAACAAAAGCATCAGCACACACATTCATACCTACGTGCTTCATACATACCAACGCACGGCCACCCACATAGGAAACACCAAGTGCAGCTTCCATAGCTGTCTTTTCATTGGTGCACCAAGTACTATGTAATTTGCGTTCCTGAGCCAAAGGAGAATCTTGAATATATTCGGTAATCTCTGTAGAAGGAGTGCCAGGATAGGCATAAACTCCCGAAATACCAGCATGGATAGCTCCTAAAGCTATCGCCTGGTCTCCCAATAATAAAAGTTTATCTGGATTGTTCATCATAATTATAGAAGGTATGTTAATTCTGTATAGATTATAAGATTTGATAAGGATCGGCATCGTCAAGTACAGGGAATTTTTTCCTGAATACCTCAAGTACATCCATATCAATAGTTGCTTCAGCCGTACAAGATTTGTTATCTTCACAAGCTGCTAATGTATGTCCGTACGGATCTATCACGGCACTTCCCCCACAATATTGACATGCAGGATCTTCTCCTACCCGATTAACGGCAACTACATAACATTGATTTTCAATCGCCCTTGCCCGTAAAAGGATGTTCCATGCGTCAACTCTTGGAGTCGGCCAGCTTGCTACGTAAAGAATCATGTCGTAATCTTTACGATTTCGTGCCCAGACCGGAAAACGAAGATCATAGCAAACCTGTAATAAAATCCGTACACCCCGGAAATTTACAATAACCCTTTCAGCACCTGCCGTGAAAGACTTGTGCTCTCCACCATAGGTAAACAAATGTTTTTTATCATACCATTGTACCTGTCCATCCGGATGAACAAAATAAAATCGGTTGTAAAAATGTCCGTTTTCCTCTACTGCTATGCTCCCGGCTAAAGCAGCATTCAGTTCTGCAGCTTTTTGTTTCATCCATAGAAGTGTATCACTACCCACAGGTTCTGCTATTCCTTCCGGCCGGGTACAAAAACCTGTAGAAAACATCTCGGGCAGCACAAATAAATCAGCTTCCCCACAACGGGCGAGCATTTCATCCACCTTCTGCACATTGGCTTTGGGATTCGCCCAACTAATATCAGTTTGTAAGATTATAACTTTCATGTCTTCCATAAATCAGAAATGCCCCAAAGTTAACAAAATAATTAAATACAGCCTATTTTTCTATCATTTTTTCGAAATAAGGGCCTTTCTCTACATCCTTACAGTCATACAGACAAAGGATAGAGAAAGGCCCTGACAGGTATTTCCCGTTTGATTATACCCAAACAATTTTACTCAGCAATCTCAACCCGATTAACACGTTCCAAAAGGAAACGGTTTTGATTCCAGTGAAAAGGCTTATAATCAGTATTCGTACGGATCACATTGTTTCGGAATATCAGACCGTCAACCGACTTGGCATAAAGAACCGGAGCATCAAATATATCAAACTCATTATCTACAATCTGGATAGCTCCCGCTTTTCCACCATGGAAATAAGCAACCTGATGATCCAGGTCAGGAATTTCCGGATAAATAGAAATGACTGCATTCGTAAACTGGAACATATTTGTCAACGAATTAATGAAACGGTTTTTACGAATCACAACATCACGACAAGCTCCGGTTTCATACCATCCGTTACAGTCTCCGCAAAGCAAGATAGCAGTTCCTGAAGTATGATCAAACAAATTATTTTCTACGACTGTTTTCTTTGGCGTACTGAACAGAGATCCTCTGGCACGATTATTACGGATCGTATTATCCGCAAAATACACTTCCGGAGTCCAGGTCAGGTTTTCAATACCAAAACTTTCACCTTCAGTCAACCAGTCACCAACAGGTTCGGAAAAACGTATTTCAAATTCCCGGGCTCCTTCCACTGATGGCTTGTCCAAAGGAGCAATCCGTTCAATCCGACTGGTATCACCAACGACTTCCATTGTCTTAGAACGAACAAACTGTACTTCATCACCAACATATCCCCAGTCAAATCCCCAGGACTGATCATGCATATAACGACCAACCAATGTATATCTGTCAATCTGCTTGATAACCTTCAGGTAAGTACCATGCACATTAATTGCATCATCCATCATTCCCTCATACAAACCTCCTGTAGACGTTATTTTTCCCTTACACTGAGAAAAATGAGTAGCATCAGCCTGAGTCGTGAAGTAACGCGGATCATTCTCTCCTTTCAGACATATGCCAAAACCATCAAGTGTAATATTCTCACACAATTGCGCCAGTAAGCCCATTCCCTGTGCATAATGTACTTTCACATTTTTCAATGTTGTATTCACGTTGTGTGACAAGAAAATACCAGGTGTCGGCCGGTCCCATGCACGCATGGCAACTACCGTTCCCGGTTGAAGACGTTTATCTTTCCATTGTGGAGCATACAATACATCCTTATCCACCTTTGTCACACCTTTAGTAGAATAAAACAAATCACTGGTATTATACACTACATGGCGAGTATCTTTCTCAAAAGCTATTCCTGAACTGGGACGCAATTTCCATCCATCTCCATAAGTTTCAAAAATAGAATCTTTTGTTATCCGATACACGACCCACGGAGCAACCCGGAATGTCATCCCCTTGTCTCCTTCATTTTTCAGGATTTCAACCTGGGCAATGTGTGGATTAGCAAAATCAATACTGAAATCTTTCAGTGTACAATTTGACGTATGCAGCAAAGACACCGGAAGCATCTGTCCGTGAAAGACAAACTCTGCCCCATTTCCTTCAATAGTCAGATTCTGAAAATTTTCCAAAGCTAATCCAACTTTTTTAGGATTCGTCTGATCATGATTTGAAATATAATATTCACGTTCTACAGCATCATTCGGATAAAAATGATAGACACCAGGAGTAAAACGTAAAACCACCTCTTCCCCGGAAACTGCCTGCCTGCGAATCTTATCAAGTGCTTTTTCCACACGAGGAGACATATTCGTTTTCTTCCCGGGAACAACTCCTAAAGAAGTCATATCAAACACTTGCTGCGCCCAAAGAGGCATACATAAACTGCCCAACAGGGCCATACATAAAATTTTAGTCTTCATGGTCATTCTTTCATTTTAAGGAATTTTGACGCGAAGATAGATATTTTTAAAAGGATATCCCCTCTATCACAGTAAAAAATACCTTAATATAGAGATACATTGCAAAATGTTTCGTATTTTTGTATCCAAATTGAGTTAATGTATTAACAAATGAACGTATTAGAACTAAGTGAACAGGAGATTATCAGACGTAACAGTCTGAATGAAATGAGAGCGATGGGCATTGACCCCTACCCTGCTGCCGAGTATGTAACCAACGCTTTTTCGACTGACATTAAAGCCGAATTCAAAGATGACGAAGCAGAACCGCGCAAAGTATCCGTAGCGGGACGTATCATGTCACGCCGCGTCATGGGTAAAGCTTCTTTCATTGAGTTACAGGATTCCAAAGGTCGTATTCAGATTTACATCACCCGTGACGACATTTGTCCGGATGAAAACAAGGATTTATACAACGTAGTATTTAAACGCCTGCTCGACTTGGGAGACTTTATCGGCATCGAAGGTTTCGTATTCCGCACACAAATGGGAGAAATCTCCATCCATGCACAGAAGTTAACGGTATTGTCAAAATCAATCCGCCCACTTCCTATTGTGAAATATAAAGATGGAGTAGCTTACGACAAATTCGAAGATCCGGAATTGCGTTACCGCCAACGTTATGTTGACTTAGTCGTTAACGATGGAGTTAAAGATATTTTCCTGAAACGCAATAAGGTTTATAACTCCATGCGTGAATACTTCAACTCGAAAGGATATATTGAAGTAGAAACTCCTATTTTGCAATCCATTGCCGGAGGTGCAGCCGCACGGCCTTTCATCACACACCACAATGCTTTGGATATACCTTTATATATGCGTATTGCCAGTGAACTTTACTTGAAACGTCTGATCGTAGGTGGATTCGAGGGAGTCTATGAAATTGGCAAGAACTTCCGTAATGAAGGTATGGACCGTACACATAATCCGGAATTTACCTGTATGGAAATCTACGTAGCCTATAAGGACTACAACTGGATGATGAAGTTTACAGAAAATATGATTGAAAAGATTTGTATGGATGTAAACGGTACAACGGAAGTTAAAGTGGGAGATAATATAATCAACTTTAAGGCGCCGTTCAAACGTGTGACCATGCTCGATTCCATCAAAGAATTCACCGGATATGATTTGACTGGCATGAATGAAGAACAAATCCGTGAAGTATGCCAGAAATTGAACATGGAAATTGATGATACAATGGGAAAAGGAAAGCTGATCGACGAAATCTTCGGAGAATTCTGCGAAGGAAACTACATTCAGCCGACCTTCATTACAGACTATCCGATTGAAATGTCTCCGCTGACCAAACGTCACCGCAATAATCCGGAATTGACTGAACGTTTCGAATTGATGGTTAACGGTAAAGAACTTTGCAATGCTTATTCAGAGTTAAATGACCCCATCGATCAGTTGGAACGTTTCGAAGAACAAATGCGTCTGAGTGAAAAGGGAGATGACGAAGCCATGATTATCGACAAAGACTTTGTCCGTGCTTTGGAATACGGTATGCCTCCGACTTCAGGTATGGGTATCGGAATGGACCGTCTGGTAATGCTGATGACCGGACAGAGCACAATTCAGGAAGTTCTGTTCTTCCCTCAAATGCGTCCTGAAAAAGTTATTCCGAAAGATGCTCCTGCTAAATTTATGGAGTTAGGTATTTCTGAAGACTGGGTTCCTGTCATCCAGAAAGCTGGTTATAACCTCGTATCAGACATGAAAGATGTTAACCCGCAAAAACTTCATCAGGATATCTGTGGTATAAACAAAAAGTATAAACTGGAACTGACCAATCCGTCCGTAGACGAAGTGGCAGGCTGGATACAAAAAATTTAATTAATTAGAAATTGAAAATTAAAAGCTTCTCCACTTGATGAAGCTTTTAATTTTTAATTTTTGGTTTTTAATTGATAGCCATGAAATTACCCGGGAAAATAGCAATTATGGGGGGAGGAAGCTGGGCTACCGCAATCGCAAAGATTATACTGACCCAAGCTGAATCAATAAACTGGTATATGCGCCGAGACGACCGGATTGAAGAATTCAAACGTTTAGGACATAACCCAGCTTATCTGACTAGTGTGCGCTTTGACATCCGTCGAATAAATTTTTCTTCGGATATTAATAAGGTGGTAAAGGAATCGGATACCCTTATTTTCGTAACTCCTTCGCCTTACTTGAAAAGTCACCTCAAAAAGCTAAAAACTAAACTCAAGGATAAATTCATCGTCACTGCCATCAAAGGAATTGTTCCAGATGAAAACTTAATCGTATCCGATTATTTCCATCAAATGTATGACGTTCCCGAAGAAAACATAGCCGTATTGGCGGGTCCCTGTCATGCTGAGGAAGTTGCACTGGAACGCCTGTCATATTTGACTGTAGGATGCAAGGACATTGAAAAAGCTAAAATGTTCGCAAAACAATTAGCCGGCCATTATATCAAAACCTCCGTAAATCCAGACGTTGCAGGTATTGAATATGCTTCCGTATTGAAAAATGTTTATGCCATTGCTGCTGGAATATGCAGCGGACTAAAATACGGAGACAATTTTCAAGCTGTATTGGTATCCAATGCCCTTCAGGAAATGAACCGTTTTCTGAATACGGTTCATCCTCTGGAACGTTGTACCAATGACTCTGCCTATCTGGGAGACCTGCTGGTTACTTCCTATTCTAACTTCAGTCGAAACCGCGTATTCGGTACCATGATCGGAAAAGGCTACTCGGTAAAAAGTGCACAAATTGAAATGGAAATGATCGCTGAAGGATATTATGGTACAAAATGTATAAAAGAGTTGAACAAGCACTTACACGTCAACATGCCTATCGTAGATGCTGTTTATAATATTCTGTATGAACGCATCTCACCAATGATTGAAATAAAGCTGCTGACCGACTCGTTCAGATAATGCTGAAACAAACAATTTTTCTAAAAACAGATACAGTATGGAAAATATCAAACTGAACATCGAAAAGACTTTAGAATTTATTTCCAAAGATAAATTAGCCGCTTACGCACCTAAAGTAAAGGCTTGTATGGAAACCCTGGAAAAAGGAACCGGACTGGGAAATGATTTTCTGGGATGGTTACATCTTCCTTCCTCTATTACTCAAGAACATCTGGCTGACTTGAAAGCTACAGCCCAGGTATTACGCGAGAATTGTGATGTTGTTATTGTTGCAGGTATCGGTGGAAGCTATTTGGGAGCACGTGCTGTCATTGAAGCAATGTCAAACAGTTTCTTGTGGTTACAGGAAAAGAAAGCCGGACAACCGACAATTATTTTTGCCGGACATAATATCGGCGAAGATTATCTGTATGAACTGACTTCATTCTTAAAGGATAAGAAATTTGGTGTCATCAACATTTCTAAGTCTGGAACAACAACAGAGACAGCCTTAGCTTTCCGCCTGCTGAAGAAACAATGCGAAGAACAACGCGGAAAAGAAATGGCACGCAAAGTTATTGTAGCTGTAACAGATGCCAAGAAAGGTGCAGCTCGCGTAACAGCAGATAAAGAAGGTTACAAATCTTTCATTATTCCTGATAATGTAGGTGGACGTTTCTCTGTATTAACTCCGGTAGGATTACTTCCTATTGCCGTTGCAGGTATTGACATCGACCAGCTGGTTGCCGGTGCATGCAAAATGGAAGAAGTATGTGCTAACCCAAACATGGAAGAAAATCCTGCAGCCTTGTATGCTGCTACACGCAATGAGCTTTATCAGAATGGAAAGAAAATCGAAATTCTGGTCAACTTCCAGCCTAAGCTTCATTACTTCATGGAATGGTGGAAACAGCTTTACGGAGAATCTGAAGGTAAAGACCACAAAGGTATCTACCCAAGTTCAGTAGACTTCTCCACAGATTTGCACTCTATGGGACAATGGATTCAGGAAGGTGAACGTACTATCTTCGAAACTGTTGTTTCTATTGAAACTCCCAACCATGAACTGCATGTTCCCTCAGACGAAGAAAACCTGGATGGCTTGAACTTCCTGGCTGGAAAACGTGTTGATGAAGTTAATAAGATGGCAGAGCTGGGTACTCAGTTAGCTCATGTAGACGGAGGAGTTCCCAATATGCGTGTCAGCGTACCTGTTCTGAATGAATATTATCTGGGACAGCTGATCTATTTCTTCGAAAAAGCTTGTGGTATCAGTGGTTACCTGTTGGAAATCAATCCATTTAACCAGCCTGGTGTAGAAGCATATAAGAAAAATATGTTTGCCCTGTTAAACAAGCCTGGCTACGAAGAAGCATCCAAAGCTATTCGCGAAAGACTTAAAAAATAACAAAAAAACGGGCCGATAAGGCCATAAAAGGATGAAGAGGACACGTTCCAATAAAAGGATTGTGTCATCTTCATCCTTCCTTTATTTTAAAGCCGTCAGGCTTCATGTCCAACTAATCAATATACAACGTGTATAAATCATCCATAACATCCTATTTACAAACTCATTTCTACTCAAGAATCAATCTGAAGGCAGTTCTGTTTGACATGGATGGAGTTTTATTCGACTCTATGAAAAACCATGCGACAGCCTGGAACCTGGCCATGCAACAATACGGAATGACACTAAGCCGAGAAGAAGCCTATATGCACGAAGGACGCACAGGAGCTGGAACAATTAATATTGTAAGTCAGCGGGAACGAGGCTATGAGGCTAGTGAAGAAGAAATCAAACAAATCTATCAGACCAAAAGCGATATCTTCAATAAGCTTCCCAAAGCAGAACGTATGCCTGGAGCCTACGAGGTATTACAGAAAATTAAAAGCGAAGGACTGATACCCATGGTGGTGACCGGATCTGGGCAATTATCATTATTGGATAAACTAAACCACAACTTTCCGGATATCTTCAAACAAGAATTAATGGTAACTGCTTTCGATGTAAAATATGGAAAACCGAATCCGGAACCTTATTTAATGGCCCTTCAAAAAGCCAATATACAAGCTAATGAAGCGATTGTCATCGAAAATGCTCCTCTCGGTGTACGGGCTGGAGTAGCTGCCGGAATTTTCACCATAGCAGTTAATACAGGTCCGTTACCCGATTCTGCTCTGCTGGACGAAGGTGCCAACCTGCTTTTCCATTCCATGCCAGACTTCAATAGTCACTGGGAAGAAGTATATCAAGCTTTTTGAAACATTCATCTTTTTTCCAGTATCAAATATTGAAAAAAGCAGAAGATGCCGAGTAAATCAGCCTCTTCTGCTTTTTGACAATAACAACAATCTCGTCTAAAACAAACTTATCCTGCTTTTATTTTTCAGAAAGTTTCTCCAGAATCTGATGACGAATTGCTCTGAAATGATCTCCATCTGTATCATACAACGTCCAATGGAATACCACCTGACGACATAATTCTTTGGCCAGATCCGGTTCCTTTTGAGCCAACATCTGCAAAAGTGTATAATCAGCTATACCATCACGCATAGCTTCCAAACGAATAGAGCTATACAATTTGCCATTCTTCGGATATACAATCCAGCTGTCTCCGCCTGGAAGCGTATTTCCACTTTCCAGATTCATCGTTGTTGTTTCTCCATAAGGATCACTGTTTTCTTTCCAGAAATTAAATCCCCAATGCAAATAGCCCGTAGCTCCGTAACGGAAGTTCAACCAATGAATCAAACGAGTTTTAATGGAGGGCAATTCGAGAAAACGATTTGCAAAGTTCCCCTGAGGAGCTAAACAAGTATAGAACCAAACTTCATCCCCTGCTTTCTGGCGCTCCTGATAAAAACTATATCCGTCTTTATAGAAATTCAATTGAGGGACCCAAATATCAACCGTATTTTCCAGATTATGTGTATGACAAGCTTCTATAATCCTCAGATCCGGACAAATATCTTTCACAAAACGAGCAATTTCCACATAACTCTTGAAATTGGACTCTATAGGTTCATCAGCAATATGCTGTACATAAATATCTTTTAATCCACGTTTTTGCAGATGCGACATCAAAGAAGGCAAAAATTGACGATAAAAGTTACTTGCTTTCTCAGAATTGATCGGATACTGAACCAACTTTTTGTTACCGTCTTTATCAACTTCAGGAACATATGCCTCAAAATTACTATCCCAATTACCTGCACGGGCAGCAATATGTCCTCCTTCAATCATTTTTAAAGCCCCAGCTTGACGAAATACGTCTATAAACCGGTCAAAATTTTTATAATCAAAAGAATACTTACCGGATTTCTCTGAAAATTCAATATGCTGTAGCGGAGAAACCAAGATTACATTTGTATAACATTCATGTAATTTAGAAGCCAACTCACCTACCATTTTCCAATATTCAGCCGAATAAGGTTCTACATCCTTTCCTCCATTGAAAACCTTCATTTTATCATCTGCAGTAGTGAACCAGTTCGTCACCCAAAGAGAAGGTTTTTCAATTGTAACCGGATAAACCTTCACATAAATCTCTCTAGTAAAAGAGAAGGGCTTATTTCCTGCCAATCCTTTTAAAGTTACTTCTGCACGATAACAACCTTCTTTAGCATCGACTGGAACAGGTAAAGTCACCCACATGGGCTGAGTCAGATCACGCTCCACCGACCAATTCTGTTCTTCACAGATAGGATCCGGATAATAACGAGAAAGAGAAAGAATTGCATCATTAGCCAGTTCGGGTGTCAAACGTCCCTCTTTCACATAATTCACAAACCCTTTACGCGAAACATTCATTGACGCTCCCTGTCCGGAACGAAAAGCAGTAACATCAAACTGAAGATCCTTCAAAGGCAAGCCACTTCGAACAGCAAACTGGAAAGTAGCATTTTCCCCTTTTGCCACTTCAACCGTATCCGTAAATTCAGGGAAGAAATTAGATTCTCTCAATACCTTCAGAAATGGATCTACTTGTTTAAAAGTTATAAGATCCGTGACTTCCTGAGCATTCAAATGACTGGTAATCCAACACACCAGCATGAAAGTGCCTATCCAAAATTTTTTCATAATATTAAATAGATGTTTATTATTAAATTGTCAGAAAGAAAAAAAGCACAAAGGAAAAGGATATTCTCACGAACTTCCTTTTCCCTTATGCTATATCAAACGTTTATCAAAATTTCAGGAAAATACTCCTTACGTTCCATAAACGTTATATACTATTATCTGATTATTCCAATGCACGACCAGCAGTCATCGGCCAGTACGGATTCTGATACATAGAAGAAGTTTCTACATTATTTGGATCGGTAGCGGTCAAAGTGAAATCCATTACGCCAAGCGGTTCCAGATAATATGCCTTCTTCCAGGTATAACCGTCAAACAACTGGTTGTTAATCTGAGTACGGCCCATCGGACGAATATACTTGCTGACAGAAGCTGCAGACATATTTGCATCACTACTGCCATCAGCCTTCAACTTCGGAGTATTAGGATTAGTAGAATTCTCATACTTCTTATAAGTTTCGTCCCAGAAGTTCATACCTTCCAGCATATAATGACCATTGATTGCAAGATCCCAGGAACGCCATCTCTTCAAGTCATCCCAACGCATACCTTCAGAGATAAACTCGCAACGGCGTTCACGACGGATGTTATACAGCATAGCGTCTACTGGCTGATCACCTGAATAAACAGCCAGGTCACCATACACCGTACCATTTACAATGTTAACTTCCTTAGCCAGATCAGTATTAGCAACAGTCAACTCATAGTCTTCACTCACACCGGCACGTTTACGGATAGCTTTCCAATATTTAATTGCATCACCATCCAAACCATGGTTCTTTTCATAACATGCTTCAATGTAGTTCAAATAAGCCTCAGCAGCACGGAAAACAACAGCACCGGTTGTACAAATCACAGTATTGCTCTTATACTGTTCATAGTCATAGCTGTAATATTTACGCGGACGATAACCGGTGAAATCCAGCAATTCCAAACTGTTAGTCAACAAAGGAATCGTATCCAAGGTAGTCACTCCATTCTTCGCAGCTACTTTAGGATCTTTAGGATCACTTGCAGTAACATCCTCTTCACCCATCACGAAGAGCTGCAAACGTTCGTCACGTCCCTGTTTTTCCAAAGATACAGTTGTATCTCCCTGATAACCGGAATTATCAGCATACCAAGGCAAACCATTCTGCATCAGGAAAGACGTGATATAGCTGCGTGACAATCCCAACTGGTCACCACCTGCTGACAAAATATAGCCGGCATCGTGTGTATAACCAATACTCAGGTTATATTCTTTCCACAACAGAACTTCTGAAATACCACTCAAATCTTCACTGCTGAACATATCAAAGTAAGGATTCCATCCACTGATCTGTCCCAAGGCAGGATTCATCTGGTGAGAGTTCTCTGTCAAAGTACAATGATCAGCCACAGCCTTAGCAGAACTCATCGCTTCAGTCAGGAAGAAATCGATTTCACCGGCAATGTTGAAAGTCTTTCCCTGATTGTATGACATGTTCTTGCCCGGCCAGGATTCATCACCCGGAACACGACCGGTACCCTGATGATATCTTTCGAAAGTTGCTTCAAACAAGGCAACACGTGACTTCAGCAATTGGGCTGTCTGCTTATTGATACGCTGATTGTTCATATAACCCTGATCCTGCAGACGTGAAATAGCAGTATCCAGATCTTTCAGAATGAAACGGGCTACTTCATTACGCGGAGCACGAACAGCCAAAGCTTTCAATTCCTCTGCATCATCAGTAAGCACTTTTTCAATGATCGGCATATCTCCATAGCGCACCAAAGCCTGATAGTAAGCCAAAGCACGGAAGAAATAAGCTTCTCCAATATAATGCTTCAGAGTAGCTTCATCACCCTGAATAGATTTTGCTTCTTCTTTCGGAAGAACCTGTTCCAACAACCAGTTCCAGGTACGGATACGGCTATAATAAGTTTCAAAGTTCTTTCCAGAAGGAACCAGCTTTTCACCAGCAAAATAGTTCAAGTCACCAGACTGAGAGAAAAGGTTATCGGTATTGTTATCATTCAGTGTCATACCGCTTCGCCAGTTCTTGTCATGGAACAAAGATTGTCCACGAGAATTCTGCAGCCAGGAATAATAGTTGATAACGTATGCACCCACCTGATCTACGGTAGAAAAGTAAGCTTCAGGAGTTACACTGGTTATCGGCTCACGATCCAGAAAACTGTCGCAGGAAGCCAGAGTTGATGCACCCAAGCCGATCAGTGAGTATAGATAGATATGTTTTAAACTTAGTTTCATATTTGTATTTTTTAGAAGTTAACATTTACACCGACAGAAATAGTTCTTTGAAGCGGATACAATTTACCCGGTCCCCAGTCACCGCCCAATGTTTCAGGATCGAAGATGGCACTGATACCAGTCAATGTCAGCAGGTTATCACCTGAAACATAGAAGCGAACTGATTCCATAGAAGCCTTCTGAGTCCAGCTCTTAGGCAAAGTATAACCAATCTGAACGTTCTTTACACGCAGGTATGCAGCATTCTGCAAATATCCTGTCTGAACCTGCTGGTTCTTGGTGATACCACCGAAATAAGGTTTCGGATAATATGCATCCGGATTATCCGGTGTCCAGTAATCCAAATGTTCAACGAAGCAGGCAGACTGCCATTCGTCACCGCTGGCACCCCAGAAGTACGGACCATCCAACCAGTAATCACGCTTCATCACACCCTGCAAGAATACAGAGAAGTCAAGTCCTTTCCAGGATCCATCCAAAGTCAAACCGAAATTGTAACGAGCATAGCTGTTACCAATTACAGTCAAGTCGCCATGATCACCAAGAGTACTTGATCCAGAAGTAACTTCACCATCACCATTCAGGTCGGCATACATCACGTCACCAGCACCCCATTTAGAACCCCAGTTCGGTTTATTCTTTGCCAGGTGAGCATCCATTTCTTCCTGAGTCTGAGCAATACCTACAGTAGTATAACCCCAGATAGTTCCGTCCAACTTACCAGCATACCAGGTATTGATATCACCACTTTCGTTCGGATACTTAGTTACCTCTCTCTGACCATCAGCCAAAGTGAAACGTACACCATAGTTGAATTCATTGATGCGGTCTCTCCAAGACAACTCCATTTCCCAACCGTAAGATTTCATATCGGCGTTGTTGATGGCAGGAGCTGAAGTACCCAGGATACCAGGCAATGTAGGAGCCGGACCTACCATATCATATGTATAACGCTGATAGTAGTCGAATGATCCGGTCAAGCGGTTATTGAACAAACCAAAGTCAACACCGACGTTCCAGGATTCTACAGTTTCCCAAGTCAGCAAGCTACTTACAATACCCGGAGTACCAGCTGTATTCTGACGTACACCATTCAGCAACCAACCAGAGTTAGTAGTACCGGTAGGCATAGTCTGGAAGAACGGATACCAGGCATCTGTTTCGTTGTTACCCAACTGACCCCAAGATCCTCTCAGCTTCAATGTTCCAACAACACTGTTCAGCGGTTCAAAGAACTCTTCACGTGCGATATTCCATCCCAAAGAGAATGACGGGAACAACCCCCATCTCTTATCACCAATGAAACGAGAAGAACCGTCATAACGCAAGTTGGCTTCCAACATATAGCGTTCTTTATAGTTGTAGTTCACACGACCGAAGAAACCGGCAATAGCCAATTCTGAAGCGCTGTTATAAGCATTCTTATTGTCCTGAGTCGTATTCAATTCCGGTACAGTAGGAGTAATCAGGTCAGTACCGAAACCAGTCAAGCTACCAGTCTTGTAAAGTTCCGCATTGAAACCGGCCATTACTTTGAAGTAATGATCACCGATCGTCTTGGAATAATCACTGTAAATATTGGTTGAAAAATAATCTTCACTTGAACGATAATCCTGTACTTCTGTATATCCGGGAGCTCCACCATTCCAAGAATACAGGTAAGGCTCGTTGTTAGTATCATAATGATAGATAGGCAATACAGCCCAATGAGATTTTTCATTATACTGACGCAAACTACCTTCCAAATTGATATGCCAGTCCTTGATCGGTTCAAAAACCAACTGAAGCTGGTTGGTCATCCAGTTTTTCTCATTATTCTGCTTACCACCGTCTTCCATCTGTGCAATTTCCATACCTTCCATCCAGTGGCCATTCGGATCCCGAACCGGACAGGTCGGCCAGCGACGGGCAATGTTATGGAAGAACAGACCGGTCATATAAGTAGGACGGTCGTATGCTTCACGCGTCCATTTGTTGTTGTAGTTCAAAGTCACCCAGTCAGCCAGTTTCACTGAAATCTTACTGTTCAATGTATAACGCTGGAATTTATCTGTTCCATGACGCAATAAACCGTTCTGATCAAGGAAGCTACCACTCAACAAATAGGTTATTTTTTCATTACCACCACTGATACTGAGGTTATGTTCCTGAGAAGGCACCCATTTCTTATAGAATTCATCAAACCAGTTGGTATTGGCAAATGAACCTCCATAACTTTGCCAACGTCCGTTTGGACTAGCCATCGTACCATAATATTCCGGCTTGGTCGGATCGGTATATCCACCTTCCATATAAGTCTTGATACGACCTAACTGTTCTTCATTAAAGATCACCGTACCATGCGCATTACGGTTAGCTTCATTGAAATAATTGGCAAAATCCCAGGAGTTTGTCATTTCCGGTTTCTGAATCGCATCTGCGAAACGAACGTTACCAGAATAGTTTACTCTAGTCTTACCGCTGTTACCATTCTTAGTTGTAATCAAGATTACACCGAATGCTGCACGTGCACCATAGATAGAAGAAGAAGCAGCATCCTTCAAAACTGATACGTTTGCGATATCATTCGGGTTTACAGTGTTCATATCACCTTCAACACCATCAATCAAGATCAACGGATTACCGCTAGAACCAGAACCGATTGTACCGGCACCACGAATATTGATACTCATTGAAGCATCCAAAGCACCACCACTGTTACCTACTGACATGTTCAAGCCCGGGATCTGTCCCTGAAGAGCCTGCGCAACGTTCTGAACCGGACGAGATTCCAACACTTTAGAATCTACCATAGATACGGCACCAGTTACGTTTACTTTTTTCTGTGTTCCATAACCAACAACCACAACTTCATCCAAAAGCTGAGTGTCTTCTTTCAAGGTTACATTCAAAGGTGTGCCTTTCCATGCAACTTCCATAGTTTGATATCCTACGAAAGAAACCTGCAAGATACTTCCTTTTTCAACGTTGTTCAAGGAGAAGTCTCCATCAAGACCGGTTATGGTACCATTGGTTGTACCTTTCACCATGACAGTTGCACCAATAATGGGTTCACCTGTAGCATCTTTTACGATACCAGTGCATGTACCTTTCTGCTGAATAGCGTCAATGCCTGTTACGCTTTCTCCAGATACTGCGTAAACTGTTCCCCCGCCAATAGCGGAAAGGAATAGCAACATACTGACTGATTTAAAGTTTTTAAACATAGATCCTTATTTATAATTATTAAAAAATTAAGGTTTCCAAAGTTTGGTTATTTACTTTTGTTTTCAAGTTTTAGTCTTAAATAGTCTAAGTTCTTCTTGGACTTACCCTATTT